>Ga0160472_100087_pt1 | contig 149231 bp, 121 predicted proteins | sample HID1973M_E11MG_FD_108267 | JGI IMG/M metagenome (GOLD analysis project Ga0160472, IMG submission 108267) | Enriched mosquito-associated microbial communities from UW Madison campus, WI, USA - HID1973M_E11 MG | ecosystem: Host-associated > Arthropoda: Insects > Digestive system > Unclassified ... | reverse complement strand
CCGAGCGCATTGCGCGCGTGTTGCACAACGACCCGGCGACCGGGGTCATGCGTCACGCCGATGCGGGTTACCAGATCGCCATCGATTGCGCCAAGGAGCAGGGGCTGAACCTGCCGATGATTACCGGTAAATAACCCGATTTTTGGCCTGATGCAAAACCCGTAGGAGCTGCCGAAGGCTGCGATCTTTTGATCTTGAAGTTGATCTTGAAAAGATCGCAGCCTCGTTTCACTCGACAGCTCCTACGCAGCTCCTACGCAGCTCCTACGCAGCTCTTACAGGGAGCGCACCAACCCGGAATAACAATTCAGCCCTTTTTCCGAGGAAACTGCCATGAGCAGCACCCCGTTTACCCAACAACTACAGGGCGTTCGCGTACTGGACCTGAGCCGCGTATTGGCCGGTCCCCACTGCACCGCCATGCTCGCTGACCTCGGCGCCGACGTCATCAAATTCGAAGTCCCGGAGCACGGCGATGACAGCCGTCACCTGGGCCCCTTCAAGGATGGCGAGAGTGTCTATTTCGGCCTGATCAATCGCGGCAAGCGCAGTGTCGAAATGGACTTCAAGTGCACCGCTGATCGTGCCCGGCTCTATGAGCTGGTCCGTGATGCCGACGTGGTCGTGGAAAATTTTCGTCCCGGCGTGACACGTCGCCTGGGGATCGACTTCGACACCCTCAAGCAATACAACGACAAGCTCATCTACGCGAGCATCTCCGGTTTCGGCCAGCATGGTCCGCTGTCGGCCAACCCGGCGTACGACATCGTGGCCCAGGCCATGTCGGGGCTGATGAGCGTCACCGGGTTTGCGCAGACCGGTCCGACGCGCAGTGGCGAAGCCATCGGTGATCTGTGCGCCGGTGTCTATGCCGCCTGGGCCATCAGCAGCGCGCTGTTCGCTCGCGAACGGCATGCACCCGGTGCCCAGTACATCGACGTCGCCATGTTCGATGTGTTGTTCAGCCTGCAAATGACCGGGCTGTCGAACCTCCTCGCCCATGGCGTTGCGCCCGGGCTGGTAGGCAACCGCCATCCGGTTTCAACGCCCTTTGACACGTACCGCGCCGCCGACGGCCAGGTGGTTATCGCCGTGGCAAGCAACAAACTCTTCCAACGCTTGTGCGAATGCATGGGCAAGTCGGCCCTCGGCAGCGATCCGCGCTTTGCCGATGACCCGCAACGCACACTTAACGAGCCGGCTCTGCGCACCGAGATCGAAGCCTGGACGCAGCAAATGAGTGTTGAGCAGGTCTGCGACATCTTGCTTGAGGCAGGTGTGCCCTCCTCGCCTGTGTGGAACCTCGCCCAGGCCGCGAGCAGCGAACAGGCCTTGGTACGGCAGCTGATGATTCACCCTGAAGGCAGCGCGCAACCGCTGGTGCCGCAACCTGTTTTCTTCAATGGCTGCAAACCTCACGCCGCCACCCACGCCCCACGCCTGGGTGCGGACAACCATGCTTTCGGACTGAACAAACAGGAGCTTACCCATGAACTTTGAACTGGATCAGGTCGAACTGGCCGTTGTCGAAACCGCTGAAAAGCTCGCCCGCGAGGTCATCCAGCCGCGCGCCCAACATTACGATGAAACCGAGACATTCTGCGCCGAAAGCCTGCAGGCGCTGGCCGAACTGGGCGGAATGGGTATCAATTTGCCTGAGGAGTACGGCGGGCTGGGCATCGGCAGCCTGGCCATGAGCCGCGTCGTTGAAGCCGTGGCGGGCGCCTGCGCCTCCACTGCATCGGCACTGACGGCACACTTTCTGGCAACCGATTCGATACTGATTGGCGGTACCGAACAGCAGAAGCATGAGTGGCTGCCTCGCGCGGCGAGCGGTGAATTACTCGGCGCCTTTGCCCTGACGGAGCCGGCAGCCGGTTCCAACCCGGCCGACATTCGCTGCCGCGCCCAGCGTGAAGATGGCGGTTGGCGGGTGCGCGGCAGCAAGCACTACATCACCAATGCCCGCGAAGCAGGCTTCATTGTGCTCTACGCCAAGACCGACGCCGAAGCCGGTCACAAAGGCATCAGCGCCTTCATGATCCCCCGGGGCACCGCAGGAATCAGCTTCTCCAGCCCGGAAAAGACCATGGGACTGCGGGGCAGTACGATCTACGAGCTGGCCCTTGATTGCTGGTTGCCCGAGTCGGCATTGCTGGGCAGCGAAGGGGCCGGTTTCAACACGGCGATGGCGGTACTGGATCGCGGTCGCGTCGAAGTGGCGGCCATGTCCCTGGGGATCGCCAATGCGGCCTTGCAAGCGAGCCTGAACTGGGTGCGCGAACGGCAGATCGGTGCCAAGCCGCTGGCCGCCTACCAGGGCACACAATGGCGTCTGGCCGACATGTACGCGCAGCTGGAAGGTGCCCGCATGCTGACCTGGAAAGCAGCGGCCCGCCGCGACAGCGGTGAACGCTTCAGCCTGGACTCGGCCACGGCCAAACTGGTTGCCGCCGAATGCGCCGGCTTCATCACCGATGCCGCGCTCCAGCTCCATGGCGGTTATGGCTACATCCGCGACCTGCCACTGGAACGCTACGTACGGGACGCACGGATCCTGCGCATTTTCGAAGGCACGTCCGAGGTGCAGAAAATCATCATTTCGCGACGTTTGCTCGACGCCCAGCGCTGAGCGAGCGAAAAACCGGGCCTGTCCAACAGGCCCTTCCCTGAGTCCCCCCACGAGAAGGCTGTCGTACGCTACGACGCCCGAGAGGAACTGCCATGTCCGCCACCAAAGAAAGTGCGCAGCGCAAGACGTATATAGAACGGCGATCCATCGATTACATCCCTGAGTCCGAGCGCCATGGCCGGCTGCTGAGTCAGTTCACCCTGTGGTTCGGCGCCAACCTGCAAGTCACGGCGATCGTCACCGGCGCGCTGGCGGTGGTATTGGGCGGCGATGTGTTCTGGTCGCTGATTGGCTTGTTGATCGGGCAACTGCTGGGCGGCGCGATCATGGCGCTGCATGCGGCGCAAGGCCCCCAACTGGGCTTGCCGCAAATGATCTCCAGCCGCGTGCAGTTTGGCGTCTACGGCGCCGTCATTCCCATCGTCCTGGTCTGCCTGATGTACGTGGGTTTTTCCGCCAGTGGCTCGGTGCTTGCGGGCCAGGCCATCAGTCAATTGATTAATGTCAGTGACGCCGCCGGCATCCTGATTTTCGCGCTGATGATCGTTGTGCTCACCGTGCTGGGCTATCGGACGATCCATTTGATCGGACGGCTGTCGAGCCTGATTGGCGTGGTGTCGTTTTTCTACTTGTTCTATCGCTTGCTGTCAGCCCATGACATCAGCGAGCTGCTTGCAAACCGTCACTTTTCCATGGCCAGTTTCCTCCTGGCGATATCACTCTCGGCGTCCTGGCAGATCGCATTCGGCCCCTATGTCGCTGACTATTCGCGATACTTGCCAAGGAAGACTTCGGCCTGGAAAACCTTTTTCGCGGTGGGCCTGGGCTCAGTGATCGGCACGCAGATCTCCATGGTCTTCGGGGTGTTCGTCGCCGCCCTGGCGGGTGACCAGTTCGCCGGCCACGAGGTGTCCTACATCGTCGGCATGGGCGCCAGCGGCGTCGTCGCGTCACTGCTGTTTTTCAGCATCGTGTTCGGCAAGGTGACCATCACCACGCTCAACGCCTACGGCAGCTTCATGTCCCTGGCGACCATCATCAGCGGCTTCAGAGGCAACCAGGAAATTTCCCGGACCGTGCGGTTGATCTACATCCTGGTCATGGTTGGGTTTGCCACTGCACTGGCGTTGCTGGGCAGGCATTCTTTCCTGCATGACTTCTCGGCGTTCATCCTGTTCCTGCTGGCTTTTTTCACCCCCTGGAGCGCCATCAACCTCGTCGACTTCTACCTGGTGACCAAGGAGCGCTATGACATCCCCGCCCTCTCTGATCCGCAGGGTCGATACGGACGCTGGAATGTCGCTGGTATAGCGGTCTACGCCCTCGGCGTGGTGATTCAGATGCCCTTCATTGCCACCAGTTTCTACACCGGGCCGCTGGTTGAGACCTTGGGTGGAACGGACATTTCATGGTTGATCGGCCTGACCGTGCCTGCCCTTGTTTACTACTGGGTGGCTCGTAACGCGACCCTTCGTATTCCCGCGAAGCTGATTCTTCCGGAAGACGCCAATCCTGCCTGATTACGTAACCTTGCAGGGCGGTCCAGGAGGACCGCCACTGTACCTCTCTCAACGCCGAGCGCCTGACCTCCCATGCTTGCTGCAGACCCACCGAAGCTCCACGCCGTCCCGAGTGCCCGTGACCGTCTGTTTGAGGTCGCGCTGGAGCTCTTTGCCACCCGCGGCTACCAGGCCATCGGCCTGCGAGACCTGGCTGGCGAGTTAGGGCTGCGCGCCGGCTCTCTGTACAACCATATCGAGAGCAAACAAAGCCTGTTGTTCGAGCTGATTGAAGGCGCGCTATCCGATTTGTTGGCCGCGACCAGACGCCGCATGCGCGGAGCCCGGACGCAGCGCGACCGCCTCCAGCGCTTTGTCCACGCATTCGTGGCGTTCAACCTGGCGGGGAACCATCGCCTGATGCTGGTGACACGAGAGTATTTCAACCTCAGCGATGAGCAACAACGAGTGATCAATCAGCTCAAATACAGCCACGCCACCCTGCTGAAGACAATCGTATGCGTGGAGTGTGGCGAAACAGACCACAACAGTGACCGCACAGGACTGATCACAGAGGCCGTCATCGGCATGCTTTACGGACAGTGCCACTGGCAACGTGTTGCCGTCCCGGAGCAGAAACTGACGGATGCCCTGACTCGCTTTGCGTTGGGCATCATTACCTGCGGCACACCCGACGCTTCGCGTTGAAACTTTTACAGGCTCAATATCAGTGGAAGCGGATGACGGTAGAGCTCAAATGAGCGCTTTGCTAAACGATACCCACGTACTTGCGACTTACCGGACTGTTGCGGCAAGTTTTTTCACTACGCATACATTTCCTTTCGCAGCGAAACGCTGTTTCTTTGAGTATCTTCATGAAGATCGGCGACATCCACCAGATCTTCGATGCCGGCACCCGACTCTACCCTCTCTATTAGCAAAACTATGGCATTTTTCATCAACCAATGAGGAGAACGATCAAGCTTTTGCGCTGCGCTTCTCAAGCGAGTTTTAGTATCGATATCAATTTTAACGCCGACTGTAATCATAGCCATTTGCACACTCCCAAAATGCTCGGGCCAACCTTTGACAATGATGCAACCATCGCTTGCCACTGGAGCTCCGCGCTAAAGCGAAAATCTTTTCTACAACGAAAGAGTATTTTTGATAAGCCACTCAAGACCGTGACCGCTGAGCAGCGGCGCAAGCCGTCGCTTGACTTCTCCATGGTAGAAATTCAGCCATTGCTTCTCATCGGAAGAAAGCAAGTCATGGTCAATACAGCGCATATCAATAGGACACAGTGTCAATGTTTCGAATTTCAGAAAACTACCAAATTCGGTTTCAGACCACGCTCTATTGATAGCCAGATTCTCAATTCGCACACCCCATTTATCCGGCCGGTAGGTCCCTGGCTCAATGGATGTGACCATACCAGGCTGCATCGCATTATAAGGACTGGGTGTTACCTGATAGCCAATAGAATGAGGCCCTTCATGGACATTCAAAAAGAAGCCAACGCCATGCCCCGTGTTGTGCCCGTAATTCACCCCATCCGCCCATAAGGGGCGCCGAGCAATAGCATCCAATAGAGGCGCTGGAATACCCACCGGAAATTTTGCTTGAGTCAGTGCAATCAGGCCCTTAAGTACCCTGGTACAATCATGCTTTTGCTCTGACGTTGGTTTTCCAATGGCAACCATACGTGTGATATCTGTGGTACCACCAAGGTATTGGCCGCCGGAGTCAATCAAAAGAAGTCCGTCCCCCTCGATTAAAGCATGTGACGTCTCGCTCGGACGGTAATGAGGCATGGCACCATTCGCGTTAAAGGCAACAATGGCCCCAAAGCTTAAAGAAACGAATCCCTGACGGCGTTCACGAAACTCAGCCAACTTCCTGTCTATCGTCCATTCAGTCACTTGTTCACTTTCCAGTGCGCTGTCCAGCCAGGCGAAAAACTCACATAGCGCTACACCGTCTTGCTCCATGGTTTGCCGAATATTGTCAACATCGACGGCGGTCTTTCTCGATTTCAGCAATGTGATTGCGCTATAGGCCTCGATCACATTAACTCTATCAGCAACTTTATCGATGAGCCCCACGGCAACCCGCAACGGGTCAACCAGTAGGTTCGCGTCGGCGGGCAAGCCCTCTAAATAGCTCAAAATTTCATCGTAGGGCTTTAGCTGTATATTGTCATGATTGAGCGCAGTTACGATATTCGTGGGAACCCGCAACGGGTCGATGAACAGCGTCACGCCGCTAGGCTCAATCATTACGTGAGCGAGAAACACCGGGTTGTAGGGTACGTCGGAACCTCTCAAGTTCAAAAGCCAGGCGATATCGTCCAGTGCAGAGACCAAGTGCCAGTCTGCTGATTGCTCCCGCATCGCTTGTCTGACTTCACGCAACCTGTCCGACCTGGGGCTGGAAGAATAAGGAAGCGTATGCTCATAGACCACAGACTTTGGCAAAGCGGGACGCGCGGGCCAAAGCGTACTTAATAAATCCCGATCGGTTTTAAGCGTTGCGCTTCGATCCTGTAACCGAGCGGCTAATGTTTTAGCCGTCGCATAGGCCATTACGTTGCCATCTACAGCGATTACTTGACCTGGGCATGTATGGTCCACGAGCCATTCAAGTGGGCCGGGTTCACCATGGCGCATTTTTACCAGTTCGATACCACTGCCACTGAGCTCATGCTCCGCCTGCGCCCAATAACGACTGTCAACCCAAACCCCTGCAAATGCAGGCGTAACAATCAATGTTCCGACAGATCCATTGAAGCCGGACATCCACTGTCGTCCCTGCCAATGTTCGGGCAGGTATTCTGACTGATGCGGGTCTGAAGAAGGTAATAGCCACACGTCAATCTGCTCTTTTGCCATCAGCGCACGCGCATGTTCGAGACGCGCTTTAACCTGTTGCGGCAATGAATGGGAACTCATCAGGACTCCAAATACAGTTGATTCCATAAGATCTCCGCCGCATACGCACAGCCCGCCATGAAATCAAGATAGCGTCGCGACGGAGTTCAGTAAGAACGATTAATTAGAAGGACTTGCCTATATAGGCATTGAAAGTCACACCGTGCTCAGTGTTTTCATTGTAATAGTCGAAGTCCAGGGTTCCCGTAATCCAGAGCCCCTTATCCACCAATCCTGAGTAAGTAAAACTTGGCCCGACCATCCCTCGCTCTGAACGCTTGAAGTCCGAATCGGCGGCGTTATAAACATCGTATTGATGGTGAATGCCAAGGGCGAGCGAATCGGTAACCTGGTAACCTAGCGCCATGTCCGCCAGATTTAAAGTCAGTCCCGCCTGAAGTTTTTCCCGCCGGCCGTCTTCAAGCTCGGTGTAATTGCGGTCATGATAGTAATAGTTAAGTCCAACAGGCGAAGCACTTAAAATCCAGCGATCATAACCAAAGAAGCTTGTCATGTTGACAGTAGCGGAATACTGGTCAGCACCTGCACCAAATCCGCTGGATTTATCCGAACCATTTGGGAAGTTTATGAATGCAAACGGACTGATCCACCATGCACGATACCCCTCTGTGTTCGGTGCAGCTTTAGAGGCAAAAACCTTGTAATACCATTCTGCACCAATCTGAGGATACGCTGTCCCCCACCGGGAATCGTTCCCTTCGAAATCACTTTCCTGATGCCCGGCGGTGACACCGGCCCAAAGTTCAATCTGATCTTGATCTGTTCCTGTAAATCCGGTTTCGGAGAACCAGGCGAGTTGGAAAAAACTACTGGCGACACTTGCACTGTCGGTTTTTTGATAATAGGGCCACAATTGTGCCGCCCAGCCTGGGGACCCAGCTTGTCCATCGCCCAGAAATGTTGCCGCTGAGACCTCTCTAGCCATCAAGGCGTAGAGTGCGATAAATAAACATTTCCCTGTTAATTTATTCAGAGTTGTAAACATTACATTCACCTTATTGCGACTTACCGCCGAGCGGGCAAAGCACGACATTGCCGTATGGATAGCGCCTTACGCGCACAGCGGTTTATCGACAGAGTTTTTATACTTGTTAGTCGGTGTTTAGAACGCGGAGCATTGACCAGAAAGTGCATCTCGCAGACATAAAGCGGGTAACCGGTACAAATAAAATACTGGATAGCTCACTGTAATATCAGCAATGGCAGCAGGCCGGTTGTGATTCTTGAAAAAGCGACTCGATAGGGCCCACGTAATTTAGCGCGACCTGCTCAACCGACCCAATGTCCAATCTTCATATATTGTTCATGGCGATATTTTCGCATCCAAAGGGCGCGTGTCACGCCTAACCCTAGAATCACAAGATTCAAACCAGGGAGTATCCAGTTCACACTGCCTTCTCGACCGGTAAACATCGGTATGTTCATCAGTACGTAGAACAGCACGACACTTAAGGCAGCGATAGAAATGATCGGGGCAACACAGGCATCCCACAGGGAAACACCGCGACGGTTATTCCAAAAGAATGCGGTGATCGATACGGCGGTGAGCAGTTCCATCGCAGGAATGCTGACAGCCACCGGTACGCTTCCAACCACAAACAGGTCAAGGTAAGGATCCAGACCCTGCCAGCTGCAGATGCCGATGATTACCGCGCTGAAAACCGTATGGGACACACTCGCCACCCAGGCAGAACCGCTTCGTTTGGTCTTCCTGGCGAACATCTCGGGAATGGCTTTATCGCGGCCAAGCACATAGAGATAACGCGCCGTTGCATTGTGGAACGCCAGTACGGAAGCGAACCAACTGCCCACTACCAGAATCGTGACAACTGAAGAAAACCAAGGGCCTACATACTGCGTCGCCGCCATCGAAAACATTTCGGTTGGCTTGTCGGCAGCAATGGAAAGCGCTTGATCACCAAAAGCTTCAATGATTGCCCAAGTAATGAACGCTTGAAAGAGCGCGATAAATCCGATGGAGACGAATGTTGCTTTTCGCACGGTCGTAGCGGGATCTTTGACATCCTCCCTGAAAAGGGCAGTCGCCTCAAAGCCTGCAAACGCGGCAAAGACGACTAACAGCACTACACCCGTTTCGCCGCCCATGACCAAATCCGGGCTGAACGGCTTGAGAGAAAGCCCTTGAGCGCCCCCGGTTGCCATGACCGTAACAGCGAGGACCAAGAGCACGGCAACCTCAACAAGCATGATGATTCCAAGTACCCGAATGTTCAGATCGACATTGAGCAATCCCATCACACCGATAAAGCCGAGCGCACCGAACGCCCACACCTGCCAAGGCGAGGCTATACCAAGCGTTGATTCAAGTGCCTGGCTGGCGAACACGGCAAACGGGCCCAAGGCACCTGTAGCGGCAATGGCGTATGCCGTTACGGCGACGAAAGCTGTGCCCAAGCCAAGAGGCCGGCCAAGGCCTGCGGCGATGTACGAAAACAGAGCCCCCGCATTGGGGACGAACCTCGTCATCGCCACATAACCGGAAGCGAAGATCGCGAGAAATAAACCGACCACCAAAAACATCCCTGGCGTCCCGATCCCCCCTCTGCCTATTGCGAGTGGGGTGGAGCCAACTGCAAAGCCTAACGGTGCTGCAGCGGCGACCACAAAGAAGGCCACGTGCCGGGTACTCAGGCGGCCCGCCCTGACGGGCGCATCTTCCTTACTAGAGGACGCAAATTGCGCTTGTGTCTGTTTCAATGTTGGTAAAGTGCTCACGATTCGCTCCGGCTTCAGCCTTGTTTGTAATTATTTAAAACGTCGTTTACACAGCCTTGCCGAATCCGCCACCACCACCTGTTTTAATGGTCAGGCGATCGCCGGCCAGCAGCTCCAAGCCATTGGCTTTGAGCAGATCCGTCCTGTTAATGCTTCCAGTCAGCTCCACCACCGGTGGTTGTCCTGATTCTCCTCCCTGCAATCCCCACGCGGTGGTCACCGAACGGTCCAGCCAGAGGTAAAGCTGGGTTGGACGGTCAAAGCGATAGCGGCGGACCACACCGTTTCCACCCGGGTTCAAACCTGCGCCACCAGAGCCACGGCGAACGGCGTACTCCTCGACGGTGACGGGATAGCGTTCTTCCAGTGCTTCAACAGGCGTATTCCTGAAACTGCCGTTCAGGACATTGATCACGCCACTCGCACCGGCAGCGGCTTGTGATGCTCCCCACCCACCCGCATGCGCCTCTACGCACATGTATTTATCGCGTGGGTTGCGCGGATCCTCACCGACGAAATAGGTAATCATCGAATCCCCAAATTGCGCGGCCGTCACCTTGTCCGGAAGTACAGAGGCAAAGGCACTGATAAACAGGTCGATCAGAAGACCGAACGATGAGTAATACCAGGCGCAGGCAGCCGGCTCTAAAGCATCATGCAACGATCCGGGACGAGTGATGATTTCCATGTTTCGAAAACACCCGCCGTCGAAAGACCGTTCCGGGGCAAACAGCATTTTGTAGGCGACTCGCAAGGCAGCAATAGTTTGCGCTCTGCCGCAGTTGATTGGTCCTTTGGTTGAATCCGGGCTATTGCGCATATCGACTGTCAAGCGATCACCGCTGACCTGGATCGATAAACTTATCGGAACAGGCTGACCCAGATTTATTCCATCATTATCCAGATACCCCTTGCCTTCATAGACGCCGTCTGGAATAGCTTCAATGCATTTCAGATCCGCCAATTCGCTCTGGCGGAAAATCTCGTCCCTGCAACGCTCCACAGTGGCCAAACCGAAACGTACAATAATATCCAGCATGCGCCGCTGCCCGGTTCGACAGGCCGCAATCATTGCATTTAGATCGCCAACTACCAGCTCCTTGCTACGACTGTTGCGACGGACGATGTCAATGATGTCTTCCACAGGACCGTCAATGGTACTGATCTTGACTGGACCTAACCGAACGCCCTCCTGGTAGATCTCTGTTGTTTCAGTACCGCCGCCAGGATCCTGCCCGCCGATATCAGTCACATCGGCCCGAGCAGCCACATATCCAACCAGTTCACCGGACAAGTAGAGCGGCGCGAACATTGTTACGTCAGTGAGGTGCGCACCATGAATATAAGGGTCATTGAAAAATACGACGTCCCCTTCCTTCAGCCATTTAACTCCACCACGAAGGCGCACTGCCTCCTTGACCGCCTCATCAAGACTGCCAAGGAATAACGGCAGTCCACTGGATTGCCCCAGTACATCGCCATTGCGATCAAGCAGGGCTACTGCGGCGTCACCGTTTTCATAGATGAGCGGTTGAAATGCCGAGCGCACAAGCGTTGCCAGCATGTCGTCGGCAGCCGACAAAAACAGGTTTCGAACGATCTCGGTAGTCACTACGTCAATATTCATTTTCAGATCTTCCTCAGAATCAAAGTTCCAAACTGTTCTTGACGAGCTTCCCAACCCGGCGGAACCAGTGTTGTTGAGCCTGCCTCTAGAATGACTGCCGGGCCCTTGATGATGTCGTCCCGCTCAAGCGCTTCGCGATGCACCACCCGCGCTTCGTGTTGAACACCATCAATATTTACCGACTTTCGCGTTTCAGACTGTGAGCGGCTCGGCTTGTGTACGTCGCTGAATACAGCACCAATCTTGCCAGTAGCCACCAGGCGGATTTGCACCAGTTCCACCTGTGCATGGGGCATGGAGTGGCCAAAGTGGCGGTGGTACTGCTCATGGAATCTGTCAACCAGACTCGATGGATCCTGCAGCTCCACAGCTAGTGGATGGACCTGGCCGGCGTAGCGCATTTCTACAGTCGTTAAATAGCTGGCGTCGTGTTCTTCGACACCCTCTTGCTGCAGGAGCTGCGCCCCTTGCTTTCGAAGTTTTATTTCACTATCGACCAGTACCTGGAGTGCTTCCTGGCCATATGCCAACCCTGCCAGGGAGGCAGACACATCATGTCGAATGTCTGCGTGCAACATGCCCCATGCAGACAAGACCCCGGTACTGAACGGAACAATCACTTCCGAGATTCCCAACTCGTCCGCCAGGGCAGCGCCATGCAGGGGCCCTGCACCGCCAAATGCCACGAGCGAAAAGTCGCGGGGATCGATACCCCGGCGCATGGTCAGCGTCCGGATGGCGTTGGCCATCATGCCATTCGCTACCGCGAGAATACCGTTCGCGGTGTTTTGCGCGTTCATGCCCAGTTCATCGCCTAAAGACTTCATCGCCTCATGCGCCGACTCGACATCCAGTCGCATCCGCCCGCCAAGGAACCACTCGGGGTCGATACGTCCAAGGACCAATTGAGCATCCGTCACCGTCGGTTTGGTTCCACCCTGCCCATAGCAGGCTGGGCCAGGGCTGGCGCCAGCGCTGAGTGGACCTACTCGCAGACCGCCGGCTTCAGCCCTGGCGATCGAACCTCCTCCCGCGCCAATCGTGTGAAGTTCGACCACTGGCATCTTCATCACATTGTCCGCAATCTCGCCTTCAGCAGAGAGCGTCATGCGCCCGTCGATGACGAGGCTGACGTCGGAGGATGTTCCACCCATATCGATGGCAATGACGTTGGGGCGATTAAGGGTGTTGGCGATGGTTTGAGCGGCGACTACACCACCAGCGGGACCCGAGAGGATGGTCTGGATGGGTTGCCTGGCAACCAGTCTGGCGGAACAGATACCGCCACTGGACCGCATGATATGCAGCGGCGCAGAGCATTCGCGCAACGTGAGTTCCTGGACAAGCGCGGCAAGGTAAGTCTCCACCGTGCGCGAAACATACCCGGTGGCGACCGTTGTTGACGTGCGCTCGTACTCGCCCTGCTCCGGAGCGATCTCATGGGAAAGGACGATAGAAATCCCGGGTACTTTTTCCAGTAACAGTGCTTTAAGCGCCAACTCATGTGCGGGGTTTTTATACGCATGAAGGAAGCACACGGCTACGCTTCGCACACCACTGGAAATCAACTGATCAGCAAGCTTGTTGACATCCTCCTCGCTCAGAGGAGTTTCTACCGATCCATCCTGGCAAATACGCTCGCGGATACCATGAATATCATTTTCGTCCACCAGCAACTGAGGTTTGCTTGGCATCAGGCTCCAGATATTCTTGTTACCCCCTCGTCCCAGTTGCAATACATCTGTGAACCCGGCGGTGGTGACCAATGAAACCCGATCACCTGTGCGAGACAGAATTGCATTCAGTCCCGCGGTGGTGCCATGCACCAAAAACTCTATGTCCTTGGCGATACCCAATTCGTCCAGGCCTTTAAGCATTCCTTTTGCAGGTTCTTGAGGGGTACTCAAGACCTTGTGGGTAGACGTACTGTTGTCACTCATGTTCATAACGACGATATCAGTAAAAGTACCACCAATATCGACGCCGACCCGCAGATTAGGCGAAGGCATTTAGCTTGCTCCAGTTTATTGTAAATATTGTTAGTAACTAAGCAGTGGGAGGCGTGGCTTGTCTGACGTGCGCGTAGACCTTATACAAACAAGCCGTGCCAATTTCCTGTTCTGGATCAGCAAGTAGCTCCTTCATTTGCTTTACATCCTGTTCGCGCCCAGTCGAGCTCAGGTACAGATTGTAGTTTTCAAGCGAGTCCCAAAGCGCCGTTATCAGAACTTCACTACCATCAGACTCAGGCACTTGAAGCTCAACGCTCAGACACCCTTCAAACTCGACAGCTCGCTCCAGAATCCCTCTCTCAGAAAAAAAGCCAATGAGCTTTTGGTTTTCTCCTGATTTAGGATAAAGCGTTAATACAGTTCTAATCATAAGCAACTCTCATGACACATCTTCACTCCAGTTTAGTTGATGCATATTATTATTTTTGGGCAACAGCCAGCCGTTCTCTGCTTGTTACATTCAAGCAGAACATTAAGTAGAGTGTTTAGATTGAACCAGGCGACCCCGATGGTAGCCTGGCTCAGAACATCTTAGCCTTCAGCAGAATCGCCAAAGTATTCCATTGTGCAAATATGAAGCATCACTGCTGGCTGCTGAGTGTGGTTCCATGTTGTATGAACCCGTTGGGATTGAAAGTGCAACGAATCCCCTTTCTCGAGTACATGCACAGCGTTGTCGAATTCTACAGTCAGTGCTCCGTCGACCATGAAAATAAACTCTTCACCTTCATGTGACATGGGTTCCGTGCGTCGTCCAGGTGGCTCGGTGATCAGGGAGCCACTGAGCACGCTTCCTGGGAATTTGGAAGACAAGCGCTCATAGGTTGCAGCGTTAGGACCCAGTGAGTAAGGGATCCGCCCATCCTGATGGGTATGGTCCGCCGCGCCAGCCGGTTGATCGAGAAAATAGTTGATCGGTGTATCAAGCGCATTGGCGAGGGCCACCATTGACGTCAGCGAAGGCACGGTCAAACCACGTTCGACTTGCGCAATAAAACTGAACGACAACCCTGATCGCTGCGCCACCTCTTTCAAGGTGAGCTTCAATTCCTTTCGTCGCCCTCGTAACCGGTTGGTCAACTGCGCGGTTACGGGCTCATTCATAGCATCCAAAGGCTGCTCCACAATTGTGCTATTGGTACAATCTGTCTTTATAAAAGATCAAGCCAGATCCTAAGTCAAGAAGAATTGTTGCAGGACTACAATTTCATGACGACTGGTCCTTGAAGTACGCCCTCTAAGGGCTATTTTCGATATTTCCTAGCCTTTCCCAGGTAGACCGGTGAATTTTATCCCAGCTATCACGCGGCCGTTGCGGGTTTCCTAACCCCGGTACGCCCTCACGCCCTCCTCGATCATTCATTCGCACTTAAACGGGTTGCACCTGGTTGCCCCTTTCGGGTGAAAGCTCATAGTCTGGTCCAGCGTTGCAGAATAAAAATCAGTGTCGATCAACATGAGCAGAGGAGCAGAAATTGAAAGCACTTTTCATTGGGTATGGCCGAATGGGCGGCGCACTGGGGGACGCCTGGTTGCAGGCGGGTCTGGTCGAAGAATTGTTTATCGTCGATCCGGCGTTGCCAGGAGATTCCAAGTCACGGCGCTTCACCCGACTCAACGATCTGCCAGACATGGGCTTCGATCTGATCATTCTTGCTGTGAAGCCGGCCTACGCGAGCAGTGCGATGGCCGAACTGCGCGATTCGCATTGCCAGAACGCAACGGTGCTCTCGGTGGTCGCCGGTGTGACTCATGCCACTTTATTCCACGCCCTGAAGCAGCGCTGCCCGGTGGTGCGGGTCATGCCCAATACACCTGTGCTGGTCGGCGCAGGCTGCACAGGATTGTTTGCCGGCAGTCTGCTGGACGATAGTCATAAAGACCTGATCGGCCGTCTATTCAGCGCGGTTGGCAGCGCCTGGTGGGTTGAGTGCGAACAGCAACTGGATGCGGTAACGGCCATTAGCGGTAGCGGCCCGGCGTATTATCATTTATTCAGCGAGGCACTCGCGCAGGCCGGGATCAAACTTGGATTGCCCAAAGATCTGGCACGACACCTGGCCGCACAAACCGCATTTGGCGCGGCGAAGTTGCAACAACAGCCTCTTGCCGACTTTGCTCAATTGCGCATCGCGGTTACCTCTCCCAATGGCACAACAGCCGCCGCGATAGAGGTGTTCGAATCTGAGCAAAAATTGCGGCAATTGATCGAGCAAGCGACAGCAGCAGCCTATCGCCGATCCGTTGAGCTGTCCGCTAATCCCTGAATCACAGCGGCGATGGTGTTTCAGGTACTGACTTGAGAGTACCTTGTCCTGTCCCAAACAATACAAATCCAACACGGCCACATAGCATGCATCCGTTACGACAAAGCCTGCACAATGAACTCCACGCGCGCCCGTCACTGTATTTCAAAGACCCGGCCAACGTGTTTCACCTGGCTTTCCTCGGCAACGAACAGGAGTGCAATACCTTCCTGCAAAACTGCTGCCCTGACTCCCTCGACCTGAATGCCGCCCAAGGCATTACCCAGCTCGAGGGTCATGCCCTGAAATGGGAGCGCCATGCCGAGTTTTTCACCCTGACGCTGGTGATCACTTCAGCCAGCGATGAATTGTCCTGGATAGAACTGCCCGAAGCATTGGCACGCAAGGTCGAAATGCATTTGCCGACGCTGATCAACTCGGTACAGATCGTCGTGCGTGGCGAAGTTGGGCTGGATCTGCCGCGATACGGCTTCAAGGACCCGAGCGGTTCCTGCGTGGGCGGCGGCGATGCTGTGGTATGGAGCGATTTTCGTATCAGTGATGAAGGCAGCACTCACATGCTGTTCGTCAACCGCCGCCTGAATGCCTATCGCCAAGGCCGGATGATTCGTCGCCTTCTTGAAATCGAGACATACCGCATGATGGCCTCGCTATCGTTAGCCATGGCCAAAGACCTGAGCGTTCAGCTCGATGTTTTTGACAAGACCCTGGTCACCCTGTCCGAACGAAACGCCGACCCCGCAGGCAGTAATGCTAAAGCCTTGCTCGCGGACATTTCCAGCCTCTCTGCCCAAGTGGTGAGCAGCACCGCGAAAACCCGGCACCGCTTCAGTGCCACGCAAGCCTATGCGCAATTGGTGTTCGAACGTTTGGGCGAGCTGCGTGAAACTCACGTCGGTGACTGCCAACGCCTGGGCGTGTTTATCGAGCGCCGCTTTAAACCTACGGTCAGGTACTGCGCCGCCACCGAACAGCGCCTGGAGCACCTGGCCGAAAGCGTCGCCAACCTGGGCGATCTGTTACAAGCACGGGTTCAGGTCGAAATGGAGGAACAGAACTCGGAGATCCTGAAAAGTCTGAATGCTCGTGCCGATGCGCAGATCAAGATCCAGCGCGCAGTGGAAGGTCTGTCGATCATTGCCATTACCTACTACCTGCTTAATCTGCTCAAATTGGGTTACTCAGGGCTGCATGTGCTTGGCTTCGCAGTGTCCCCACGAGAGGCCATGTTGGCCATGGCACCCATCGCGATCGGCATTCTTGCATTGATCGTACTTCGGATCAGGAAAGTCAAAGAGCACTGAATGGCGGAAAATTACCAGTCATTGACGCGTGCGCCACTGTGGCGATCGGCGATCGGTTCCTAAAATGGGGCCAACCTCAATCGCCGGATGTCTTCAACATGACCAGCCTGATTCGTGAAATCCCTGCCGCCACTCCTTCAGAAGCGCTGCTGCACTTCAGCCGCCGCCTGGCCTTCGAGACCGATTGCTCCGACGTCCATTACAGCCAGCAGCAGAACCAGGTTGATTACGTCCTGGTCGACGTCAGGGGGCCGGAAGCTTTCCGTGCCGGGCATGTACCCGGTGCGATCAACCTCCCGACCCGCGACATGACGGCCGAGCGCCTGGGCGAGTTTGCCCAGGACACGTTGTTCGTCGTTTATTGCGCCGGGCCACACTGCAACGGGGTGCATCGCGCAGCCACACGGTTGGCCGGCCTCGGTTTTGCGGTCAAGGAGATGCTTGGCGGTGTGACTGGCTGGCTCGATGAAGGCCTGTCGCTCATTGGTGATGAGGCTGCGGCAGGCACGGCGACTGCGGCCATTTCCTGCGCATGTTGAGGAACAAAGGGCCGGTGCATCAAGGCCTCGCCAATGCCCCCTGCCCCACATCCGCCGAGGGCTGCCGGTCAATCTGCGTCATCGTCAGGCGCGAGGTTTCCTTGAGCATCAGCGAGCACACCGCGACCAACAACAGCGCCGCAGTCCCGTACAGTGCCACGCCCAGGGGGTTGTGGTCGGTGAGGATCAGAATCGCCGTGGCGATGCTCGAGGCCGTACCGCCGCCCAATGCCGCACCGATCTGGTAGCTGGCGGAAATGCCGGTGTAGCGCATGCTCCGCGGGAACTGCTCGCCAAGGAACGCCGGGATCGGCCCCTGTGTCGCCCCCATCAAGGCACCGGTCAGGCTGTAGGCGAACAGCGCGATGGCAAAACTCTGCCTATCCACCAGGACAAAGAACGCGAACAGGCCGAGGGCCATGGCCAGGGCGCCGAACACCATCACCGGGCGCCGTCCCAGACGGTCCGACAGGTGACCGAACAAGGGCGCCGAGAGCACGATGGTGATGGACAGTGTCAGGTCGAACATCAAGGCCTGGGTGCTGCTGTAGCCGATCTGGGTGGCGTAGGTCAGGAAGAAGGTGCTGATGTAGGCAATGGTGCAGTAGCCGAAGGCGACTCCGGTGCACAGCAGCAGTTGCCGTGGTCGCTGGCGCAGGGCCTCGACCAGGGGCGCGCGCACCGGTTTGGCTGCCGGACCTGCAACTGCGGCGGGTGCCTTCAGGCGGGCATACAGACCGATCAGCACCAGAGTGCCGCCGAGCCAGAACGGAATGCGCCAGGCGAAATCCACCAGGTTTTCGTTGAAGGCCGCACTGACGAGGGCGAACACAGCCGCGCCGAGGATGCCGCCGACGCCGATGCCCATGCTCGTGAAGCTGCCCCATAACCCACGTTTGCCAGGCGGTGCGGACTCGATGCCGAACAGCGCGGCACCACCCCACTCGCCTCCGGCGGCGAAGCCCTGGACCAGTCGGAGCAGCACCAACAGGATGGGCGCGGCCCCGCCGATTTGCGCGTGAGTCGGCAGGCAGCCGATGAGGAAGGTGCTCAGGCCCATGAGCAGCAAGGTGGCGACCAATACCTTCTGGCGGCCGATGCGGTCACCGTAGTGGCCGAACACCAGGCCGCCCAGGGGACGGGCGAAAAAGCCGGCGCCGAAGGCACTGAACGCCACCAGGGTGGCCGTGAGGTGATCCAGGTCGGGGAAAAACACCTGGGGAAACACCAGCGCAGCCGCGGTGCCGTAGATGATGAAGTCGTAGAACTCCAGCGCCGTGCCGAAGCCGGATACGCAGAAGGTCCGGAACGCGGACCGGGATGAAGCAGGGTTGGCGGATTGCGCATGCATTGTTGTTGTTCTCGGTATGCAGGTGCCGCGCCGTCCGGGCGGCGGCACGGGTTGGACTCAGAAACGTTCGAAGCCAGCCTTGGCCAGTTGCAGCGGCGTGCCTGCGATGTAGTCAAGGCGGCAGTCCACGGTGTCGATGCCGACGCTGAGCAAGGTCTCCCAACGCTCGGTGTCCGGCATGGCCATGTCCGGGTAGAAACAGATCGGCGCACTGGCGCCCTCGGCGCCACACAGGGCTTGGGCACGGGCGCGGAGGTCGGCGCTGCCCATCCGGCCAATCACCTGCTGCAGATGCCCCAGGCGGCAGAGAGTGTCGGCGCGGTCGGCGACCTGCTCACCCTGGGCCAGATGCGGGTCGAGAAAGTGGTTGGTGTGCAACAGCCAGCCGTCTTCGCCCGGTAGTACCAGCGCGGTACGTTCAGGGCTCAGTTCGATGCTCACGGCACGCGGGCTGCTGTCCTCGCGGGAGAACACCGTCAGCACGGTGGAAGCACTGACCCTCGCCGAGCGCGCCAGTTCGATGGCCTCATCGACACTGCCCGCCTCTTCCAGCAGGCGCCGCGCGATGGCATGCACCGGCACCCCGCCGCTGTCGTTGTCGCTGGCGTGATGAAGGATGTTGAAGTGCAGACCGAGGCCCGCACTGTTGACGCCCAGTTTGGCCAGCATGCCGAATTCGCAGAACATCTTGACCTGCATGCCGCGCTCGGTCTGCAGCGCCAGCATCAGGCCGTGGGGGCACAGGCTGTCGTGCCAGTCCCAGGTTTGCAGGGTCTGTGGCGCACGGGCTCCGCGTGGAGCATGCACAGTGGTGGAGCATTCGCTGTGGCGGGTGCGCGCCGCCAGCACTTCGGTGCGGGCGTTCAAGGCAGCCAGTTGCCACAGGGGCACGTCGGCGCCGTTTGCCATGGCCGTCACTTCGCTGGCCAGGTTCGGGCTCCAGGCCTCCAGCGCGGCCAGGCTGCTCTCGCCGATGCGCCGGGCTTCACCGAGGGTGACACCGACCCGCGGGAAGAAATCCAGGTACAGGTCGGTGGTGAGGCGAATCTGCTCGGCGAAGCGCTCGCCGATCTGTCGGCCTCGCTCATTGGCACGGGGGGTGTCGGTGACGAGTGTATGAATCTTCACTGCGGGGCAACTCCTGGTACAGCAGGCTGTGGTTAGCGACCAGAGCAAGCCTAAACAGTCGCGCCCGGCCGATCATCGCCATGCCGCGCACAACTTTTGTGCCCATCAGGAACAATTCAATCCCGCACCGGGATCTGCGGTTTTTTCCCACCCAGATGCTCATGCAGCAGCGCGATGAAGGTTTGCACCTTTCGGGTATTGCGCCGATGTGGCAGGTACAGCACGTGAATCCAGGGCCCGAATGCACTCAACGCCCGCCAGTAGTCCGGCATCACCTCCACCAGTTGCCCGCTGGCCAGGTACGGCATGGCGCACCAGGTGGGGATGAATTGCAGCCCCTGACCGTCGAGCAGGCAGGCCAGCAGGAAGTCGAAATTATCGCTGCTGAGTCTCGGCGTGGGCTGGCGCACGCGCAGGGTCTGGCCATCGCGTTCGATCCACCAGAAACTGCGGTTGAGCAGCGGATGGCGCAGCAGCAGCCAATCATGCTGGGCATAATTGTCCAGGGTGATCTCGCGGCCACGGCGGGCCAGGTAATCGGGGCTGGCGCAGAGAATCACACGGTTTTCGATCAGTGGCTGGGCGATCAGCTCGGGCTGGTCGGTAGGACCGTCACGCAGCGACAGGTCGTAGCCACCGTCGATCAGGTCCTCGTTGGCATCGTTGAGATTCACCTCCAGCCGCACTTGCGGATGCTCGCGCATGAACCGGCAGCACACCACATTGAGAAACGCCGGGGCGAATGACGGCGGCGCGGTGATACGCAGTGTGCCTCGCAGCTCGTGCTGCAGTTGCTCCACCTCTTCGGTGACCAGTTGCAGATGCATCAGCGCCTGACGGGCGCCCTCCAGATACACGCTGCCGGCTTCGGTGAGCGCCATGCGCCGTGTGGTGCGCTCGAACAAACGTACCCCCAGTTCGCTTTCCAGGTGTGCCACCGCCTTGGTAATGGCTGACGGTGTCTTGCCCAACTGCTCGGCCGCACGACTGAAACTGCCGTGCTCGGCCGCCGCGACGAAAATGGTCAGGGCGGTCATTTTGTCCATGGTGTTTTCCTGTTCAACACAAGCCCGTGCCGGCTTGAGGGCGATGAGTATCAATGGCTTTTCATCACCCTGGCAAATCAAGGCACTGGCGTCTGCCTCACTGACGCATTTGTTCCAAAGGACGAAGAAAGTTGTGCCTGCCCGCGCATTTAATCGCCCTTGCGCCTTCGCTAGGCTGCCGGCCAATCACAACAAGAACGAGGCATCGAATGAAGCAGCTGTTGAACATGGCAATCAGCGCCGGGCTGGCGTGCACTTCGCTTCCCGGCATGGCAGCGGTGGACCTGATCCTGCACAACGCCAAGGTCTACACGGCCGAACCGGGCCAGCCGTTGCAGCAAGCCGTAGCGGTCGAAGGCGAGAAAATAGTCGCCGTGGGCTCCGACCAGGCCGTGTTGCGCTTGAAGGCTGACGGCACCCGGGTCATCGACCTGGGCGGCAAGGTGCTGATGCCGGGCCTGCTTGATTCCCACTCCCACGCCATCAAGGGCGGGTTGCAGATGGAGCTGGCCAACCTGGTCGGGGAAAAGATCCCCCTAGACGAACTGGAAAGGCGCCTGCGCCAGTGGCGCGACGACGGCAAGGCACGCCGTGGCGAGTTTCTCAGTGTCGGCGGCCTGCCCGCGACCTACTGGGATGACATCCCGGCGCTGGAACAGCGCTTCAACCACGGCGAATGGGCCGGGCAACCGATTCTCTTCGCGGCCTACGACATGCACACCGGCTGGGCGAACCAGGCCATGCTCAAGCGCGCCGGGGTCGATGCCAGAACCATCGCCGCGCTGCCCGCCGAGGCACGCAATACCATCGGCCAACATCAGGACGGAACCCCCAACGGCTTCCTCGTCGATGCCGGCTATTACCCGGTCAGCGATCTGCTGCCACCATTGACCCATGACACGCTGATGACCGCCGGGCGCATGGCCCTCGACTACTCCAGGCAGCTGGGCATCACCGGCTGGATGGATCCGCTGGCCAATGAACTGCCCGGGGCCGATGTGAAGAACAACTCGTTGGGGGTGCTGCCCATCTACAAGGCGCTCTCCGACAAGGGTGAACTGACGGCCCATGTCGCCGCCCTGTTGATGGCCGACTCAAAAGCCCGCCCTGGCGACCTCGACGAATTGGGCAAAGTGCGCCAGCAGTTCCTCGGCGTGCGTAACCTCACGCTGCCAGGCATCAAGGTGTTCGCCGACGGAGTCGCCGAGATCCCGGCGCAGAGTGCGGCGATGCTCGACCCCTACAAAAACTCCGGGCAACGCGGCGAACTGCTGCTCGACCCCAAGCACTTCGGTGAACTGGTCAGCGCCGCCGATGCCCGCGGCTGGCTGGTGCATGTACACGCCATTGGCGATCGCGCGGTGCGTGAAACGCTCAACGGCATCGAGCAGGCCCGGCGCGACCGTCACAGCGGCATCCCCCATTCCATCACCCATTTGCAGATGGTCAATCCGAAAGAATTCGAACGCTTCAAGGACCTCGACGTGATCGCGTCCATGCAGCTGTACTGGGCCAGCGCCGACGAATCCAACATCGACCTGGTCAAGCCATACGTCAATGCCATGGCTTTCATGCACACCTACCCGGCCCACTCGCTGCTCAAGCACGGGGCAACCATCGCCGGTGCCAGCGACTGGCCGATTACCACCCCCGACCCGTGGAAGGCGATCTACCAGGCCGTCAGCCGCAAAGGCCCCAAAGGCGTGCTCAATGCCGACGAAGCCATCGATCGCCAGGCTATGTTCCAGGCCTACACCCTCAACGCGGCCCGGGCCATGCGCCTGGAGCAGCAAATCGGCTCGCTCAAGGTCGGCAAACAGGCCGACATGATCGTCCTTGATCGGGATGTGCTCAGCGTCGAGCCCGAGGCGCTGCGCGATACGCAGGTGATGCAGACCTGGTTTGGGGGCAGGCAGATTTACGCGCGCTGAATGTTAGCGACGCTGCTACTGCTGCCTACGGGTTGAGGTTGGTTGCTGCCCTGCGCGACAGCCAGTCATCGGCCGGAAGCCGACAGTGGACAAAAACCTGCACAGCGAGATAGCGTCGCCCTTCAACTCGGAGGCTGTGCCATGGAAGTTATTGCCAACTACTCAAATGAACACCATCGAACGCCCGTCATGGCGCTATGGGAAACCGTTTTCGGTTACGGAACCGCGCATAACACGCCCAGCCTGGCTATCGACAAAAAGGTGGCGGTCAACGACGGCCTCTTTTTTGTCGCCTTAGCAGGAAACGAGGTGCTCGGCACTGTTCTCGCCGGATACGACGGCCATCGTGGCTGGTTGTACTCGGTTGCTGTGCACCCTGCACATCGTGGAAAAGGGCTGGGCGCAAAGCTTGTGCATCATGCTGAGAGCGCCTTGACCGAACGCGGCTGCATGAAAATCAATCTGCAAGTCGTCAGCACGAATGAAAGCGTCAAAGGTTTCTATGAAGCGTTGGGCTATTCGGTTGAACCACGCATAAGCATGGGGAAAAAGATCGAGTCTAATATCGAGATGCCAAAGGAATAGTTTGCAGAGCGTCAGTGTTGGTCGTTTTCTGCCGGTCTGGACAGGTAGAAAGCGGCCAATAGCGGCCAGTCGCCAAGGGCAGCTATGAGGCATTAACAATACTTTTTGTCAAAGAGATGATGATGGGCTTTATGTATCGTCTTGGGCGAGGACTGCCGCCAAGCACCGGCGCAAGAGCCTTTTTTCTTCGTGAGAACCTAATTTGATGCCGACCAAGGTGGCAACCAAAAAATCACCGATTTCAAGAACGAATTGCAACACTTCAGCGCTCGGCGAGGTGGCAGGACTACACATCTCCAACGGCCACCTGACTAACCATCTGGCAGATCATGTTGGGCTAGCTATGCTAAGCAAGCAGATATTTCCGCAGCCCATGCCATTCCGAGGGCCAATCAATGCATCGGATTCGTCTAATAAGTAGCAGTTCAGTCGCTGCTCTCATCCTACTCTCAAGCTATGCAATTTTTGCAAAGGCGGAAGATTGCGACTGCAATCAGGTAGTGGGCAGCTGTACGGTGACCTACAAGCTCCTAAACATTTACAACGATCCACAAAAGATTAATTCAAAGGCTGAACTTCAATTTACCAGTAGTGCTCTCGCCTGCTCCAAGGTGGAATATTTCATCGACAACACGCCTTATCAAACGGTTCTGACAAATACAAACCAAGGATACGAAAGTATTTTTGGTACCTCCACTATCTCAGGAGAAACGGTGCAGATTCAGGCCTGTAAGATTTGCGGGAGAGGACCGGGGAACCCGACGGCCGTGATCACACCACCTAGTGGCAGCACAGCGGAGCAATTGTTTAACAGCGCTCTGGAGAGCCCAGGCGTCGACTCTTCGCAATTCACTCAAACTCTTCAGAATCGTGCAGACAATGACAGCAACTTGCCCGCAGTTGGATTTGCGATCGAAGCAGCTAATGCCGTTCAGCAAATGCGACAGAATCAGCAATTACCGACCTCATCAACTTCTCCATCGTACAGAGCAGGAAACACTATTTATGAAAATCGAGGAGGATTGGTTGATGAAAGCGCTCCATCCCCACTAAGCGTGGGAAAAACTGGTAATGAAAATCAAAATCACACCAAGCCTTCTTCGTGCCCCACTTGCGGCGTGCGCTAATTGAGAGGTTAGTACAAATGGATTCAGCCAGCCGCGTACTCTTGCCAATTGTGGCTCTGGTCGCTATCGCCCTAGGAGGGTGTGCTACCCCAGTCCCTAAACAAACCGCGATTGACAGCGGTTTGTTTTCAAGTGTTCCTCAGAAATCACCAGACAATCAAGTGATCGGGGGGGCTGGTAAGCGCCTCGCGGTAATCCTCAATGAAAACACCAAAAACAACACGGAATATTTGAAAACTCGAGCAGGACAAGCAAAAGAACGTGTTGCGGTGATGACGGACAATCAGCGAAGCGCTGAAGAGATGGCCACTGACCCCAATTTTGGGATCACGTGGATAGCAAATTCTCTCAAAAGGCAGTTCGGTCAAGTGACTTTGGTAAACGATGTAGCGAATTTTTCCAGTGGAAACTTCGATTATTTAGCGATCGTGGACACATTTTATCGTCCGATAGACTGGCACTGGTCCACCCCGACCGTTGATGCGAAGTTCCAAGTTGCCTTCTACGATAGGCAAAGCCGTTTTGTTGCCCAAGCCACAGGTGAGCGTAATGAAGAGATCCCCACAGCGAATTTCGAGAGTGCCGCACAGATGCGCCTTAAACAACACATGGTACGTGTGCGTGCACTCGAGCAAATGGACGCCAGTATCAAGTCCATCGTGGTTACCTCACAAGCGCTAGCACCAGCAGGTGCAGCAGGGAAAACCGATGCCTGTGTTACTGGCGCCCTGCAAGTTTCGAATGCAGCACTACGGTCTAAAGCTATAGCTGCTTGTGGAGCTGAGGGAGCCATACCAAGCCTGTAAGACTTGGCCATCACGCCACATCTTTTCCTGATCAGTTTGTCGCTTGCTGAGGACTGTGATCCATGTATAAGCAGTTCAAGCATGAGCCAGCCCCCCTCTGGGGGGAGAGGGGCATATGAGCTGTTCCGAGTCATGGGGCCTCAGGAAAAAATGCAATCTAAAGATCAGGGATCTGAATCGCCCGTAGTTTTGTAGACACCGCCAAATGTCTTCTTTGGGTCCAGGCTGTGTGAAAACTCCCGCAATTGTCTAATCTTCTGATCGTCGAGATCGTAGCGGGGGCGATCATGAAGCGATTTATTGAAGGTGAGGCTCGGACGCAAGTCACCTTGCTGCCGGAGTGTCTGGACGATTACGTAGCCGAAGAAAATCCAGTGCGCGTGGTCGATGTTTTCATCGATGAACTCGACCTGGGCGCACTTGGTTTTGAGGGCGTCGATCCTGCCGCAACTGGTCGTCCGGCCTATCACCCAGCGGTGTTGCTGAAGATCTATATCTACGGTTATCTCAATCGGATTCAGTCCAGCCGCCGACTTGAGCGTGAGGCCGAGCGCAACGTCGAGTTGATGTGGCTAACGGGGCGTTTGGCTCCGGACTTCAAAACCATTGCCGACTTTCGCAAAGACAACGGCAAAGCCATTCGCAGCGTATGCCGCCAGTTCGTAGTACTTTGCCGCAACCTCAATCTCTTCTCCCAATCGATCATCGCCATTGATGGCAGCAAATTCAAAGCCGTCAATAATCGCGACCGCAACTTCACTCAGGGCAAGGTGAAGGCGCGCATGCAACAGATCGAGCAGAGCATTGACCGTTATCTGGCGGCGATGGATTCGGCGGATCGGGCAACGCCCGAAGTGGCCGAGGCCAAGGCCGAGCGGCTGAAAGAAAAGATCGAAACGCTGAAAAAGCAGATGCAGAAACTCAAGGACATCGAGGCGCAGCTTCACGACAGTCCAGACCAGCAAATCTCTCTCACCGATCCATATGCACGTTCAATGGCCACGAGCGGCCGAGGCACCGGAACGGTTGGCTACAACGTCCAAACAGCTGTCGACGATAAACACCATCTGATCGTTGCCCATGAGGTGACCAACGTTGGTAATGATCGTGGGCAACTGAGCAATATGGCGAACCAGGCGCGTGAAGAAATCGAGGCTGAATCGCTAACGGTGGTGGCCGACCGAGGCTATTACAAAGGTCTGGAAATCCTTGCTTGCGAGCAAGCTGGCATCACTACCTTCGTACCGAAACCCCTCACATCTGGCAGCAAAGCCGAAGGCAGATTCGGCAAGCAGGATTTCATCTATCTTACTGCGTCGGACGAGTATCGATGCCCTGCGGGGCAGTTACTAACCAGGCGGCATTCGTCGATGGAAGACGGCATGTTATTGCATTGTTACTACTTCTCGGGCTGCCAGTCCTGCTCAATGCACAAGCAATGTACGACGGGAAAGGAGCGCCGTGTGAAGCGCTGGGAACATGAGGCTGTAGTCGACGCGATGCAGGTTCGGCTAGAACATGATCCAGCGATGATGAGGGTTCGTCGACAGACCGTTGAACATCCTTTTGGAACGCTCAAGTACTGGATGGGAAGTACCCACTTCCTGACCAAAACCCTGCCGAGGGTGAGCACTGAGATGAGCCTTCATGTGCTCGCCTACAACCTCAAACGAATGATGAGCATCTTCGGCATCGCAGGACTGCTTGAGGCGATCAGGGCGTAAATCCAGCCGTTTGGCTCGCCAGTTAGTAGCCGTTTGGGCCGCTGACTCGGCCCAAACGGCATTACGAACTTCTATGTCACTGACTACGCTGATTCGCGCTTCCGCCCGCTGATTCCAAAGGCAACCTTCGCGACTCTCAGCTTTCGAGGTGTTTAGCGCGTTTTCACACAGCCTGGGTCGGTAGCAGCGTCTCGTGACAGGCAGAAATCCGCCAAAAACGGACTTTCAATGCTCACCGAACTAATCTGAGCTGATCACCTGCGCCGAAAGCACCACATCAAAAAATGACGTGATCAGTCGACTGGTGCGACGGTCCGCGAGGCAATACAGATAGGTTTCGGTGAAGAGCGGTTCCCCTTCAATGCGGATCGTGCGGATACGAGGGTCGGCGATGAACTCCGCTTCAGAAACCACGCCCAGCCCGATCCCTCGCACGACGGCTTCACGAAGAGCCTCGCGACTACCGATTTCCATGGCGATACGAGGCACAACCTGTGCCGCCATCAAGGCCTGCTCCAGGACCAGGCGCGTTGTGGAACCGGGCTCTCGTTGCAACAGCCGCTGCCCCTCCAGCTCCTCGAGCCGCACTGAATCGCGGTTTGCGAAAGGATGCTCATGGTGGGCGAACAGGATGATTGCGTGACGCGCATAATGCACGGCGCAGAGGCCTGGATCATCGTGCCGTCCGGCAAGTACCGCGATATCCGTCACGTAACTCTCGAGATCGGCCAGCACCTGCGCCGAGTTACCGACCCGTATCGAAACGTCTATACGTGGATGCTGCTGAAGGTAGTTGTCGACCATCTCGATCACATGAAAAGGCCCCACCGCCCCTAGTTTGAGCTGACCACTGTCAAGTCGGCCAGAGTCGCGCAGCAGGTTGTGCGCATCCAGATCCAGTGCCGCCATGGCCTGGGCAATGGGCAGTAATTGCCGGCCGACTTCGGACAACTCAATACGCCGCCCACGACGGTGGAACAGCTCCAGATTGTATTGGCGCTCCATGCTCTGGACTTGTGTGGTGAGCGTGGGTTGGCTGAGCCCGAGTGCCCGCGCGCCGGCACTGAAACTTCCGTGGCGTGCCACGGCGAGAAAGGCACGCATCTTGGCGGTCGACATCCATAGACTCCATCAATACTTGGCTGCGAAAACCCATATTGAATTGATCGTATGACTGTCACGTTACATTTCTAGCCTGTGGCAACTCCAACCCACTCCTGGAATGCCATGAATAACTTCTCCAGATTTTTACGTGTCGCCGCTGTTGCCTGCCTCTCAATCAGCGCTGCCTGCCAAACGGTCGCGAACGAAAAATTGAGAATTGGCCTGATCCCGTCGGAAGACTCTCAAGCGATGATCGAGTCGAGCAAGCAAGTGCTCAGCAGCCTTGAAGACAAACTGGGCATGCCTGTCGAACCCTTCGTCGCCACGGACTACAACGGCATCATCGAAGCATTGCGCGCAGGCAAACTGGACGTGGCCTACCTCGGACCTTTCTCCTATGTGCTCGCAACGTCGGTAGCAGACGTCGACGCGTTCGCGGTAGCCGTCACCAAAAAAACCGGTCAGAGCGCCTACAAGAGCTTGATCCTTGCTCGCAAGGACAGTGGCATTCATCAACTGTCGGATCTCAAGGATCACACCTTCGCGTTTGTCGACCCCAGCTCTGCCTCCGGTCATCTGTTCCCGAAAGCCGGACTGGAACAGGCAGGTTTTGATCCCGCAAAACTATTTTCGCGGGTGATTTTCTCCGGTTCCCACGATGCAAGCATCCTCGCTGTGGCCAACGGCAAGGTGGATGCCGCCGCCGTCGCCGACCGCATTCTGGCCAATGCCGTGGCCCGAGGGCTGGTGAAGCAGGACGACTTCCAGGTGGTGTGGAGTTCTCGCCCGATCCCGGAATCTCCAATGGTCTGGCGCAAAAACCTCGACCCGGCCCTCAAGCAAAAAGTCGCTGCGGCACTGGCGTCGATCAAGGACGTGCCTTGGGGTGACCAGGGGCAACTGGATGGCTTCCAGCCCACTACCGATGCGGCTTACGACGTCGTCCGCGAAACCGCCAAGGTGCTCGATCTCGATCTGCGGAGGCTCAAATGATCAGTATCCGCCAACTGACCAAGCACTACGGAGTGAACCCGGTTTTACGCGGTATCGACCTTGAAGTGGCAGCGGGAGAATTCGTCGTGGTGCTGGGTCAGTCCGGCGCGGGCAAATCCACATTGCTGCGTTGTATCAACCGATTGGTCCAGGCCGATTCCGGGACGCTCTCGGTGGCTGGTATTGACGCAGGGACCTGCCGCGACACCAGCGTTCTGCGACGTCAGGCGGCGATGATTTTTCAACACCACAACGTCGTGCCGCGCCTTAGCGTAGTGAAGAATGTACTCACCGGCTGCCTGGGCGCGGTATCAACGTTCACCTCGATCCTGCAGTTGTTTCGACGCGAGGAAGTGGCGCTGGCCATGCAGTGCCTGGAGCGCGTCGAGCTGGCGTATAAAGCCCACGAACGGACCGATGCGCTGTCCGGGGGCCAGATGCAACGTGTGGGCATCGCCCGTGCCCTGGCGCAACGCCCAACAGTAATTCTGGCGGACGAACCGGTGGCCAGCCTCGATCCAAAGACTGCGCGTCTGGTGCTGCAGTATTTGCGCGATGCCACGCGGGAACTGGGGATCACGGTGTTGTGCAACCTGCATCAGGTCGATTACGCCCGAGAGTTTGGTGACCGCATCGTCGGCCTGGCCCACGGAAAACTGGTGTTTGACGGTACCGCCTGCAGCATGACCGAAGACGACTTGCAGCGCATCTACCCCGGTCAGCCAACGCAAGCCCCAGGCACCTGCGCGAAAGCGGACGAACTGATAATACCTGGCGCGCAACTGAGGGTTTAAGCATGAAACAGCAACGCTATCTTTGGACGGTGGACCTGCCTCGCGGACCGCGTGGCTGGTTGTCCACGGGCGCAATCGTGCTGGCGGTGATTCTAACGCTGCACTGGAGCGCCACCGGCGCGCAATTAAGCGTTGGCGAACTCGCGGCAGGGTTGCCACAAATTGGTGATTTCCTGGCACGCACTGTCCCACCCGACCTGAGCATTCTTCCTCGACTGCTGGCGCCCGCCGTGGAGACGCTGCAAATCGCCATTTGGGGCACATTGCTCGGGGTGTTGATGGCCATTCCGCTGTCATTTCTCGCGGCCCGCAACCTGAGCCGCAACCGGCTGGTCTTTCACACAACCCGGCAATTTCTGAATTTCACTCGCAGCATCAATGAACTGATTCTGGCCCTGATATTTGTCTCGGCGGTAGGCCTTGGGCCCTTCCCCGGCGTATTGGCGCTGGCGTTGCACGGCTTGGGCATGCTTGGAAAATTCTTTGCCGAAAGCATCGAGGAGATCGACCAAGGCCCGATAGAAGCGCTTCAGGCAACCGGCGCTCGCCCCTTGCAGGTCATCGTTTTCGGCGTATTGCCGCAGGTCATCACCGCCTGGATTGCAGTGGTCCTTTACCGCTTCGAAGTCAACTTACGTTCGGCAACGGTACTCGGCATGGTGGGTGCCGGCGGGCTTGGTTTTGAGCTGGTGAGCAGCCTGAAGCTTTTCAAATATCAGGAAACGGCCACCTGCATCATCGTCATCACGCTCATGGTGATCGTCGCTGATGCGGTATCGGCTCGATTGCGCAACGCGATCCAGCGTGGTGCTCACACCTGAACACTTTCCTGGTAAGCACGCCCTTTTGATCAGGTATCGGCTCAGCCGATAAACGCCTGCGAATTATCGATTTGAGCTGTTGTTGAAGCACCCCGAGTATGGGGTCACTTCCAACAACAAAAACCAAGGACCCGCCATGATTGCCCGATTCCACAATCCAGTTGATACACGATTCGGCTGGGGCAGCCTGCATCAACTTGCCGACATCACTGAACACCAGACAGTCGCCCTTGTCACCTTCCCCGAGGCGCGTGGCCTGGGTTTGGTTGATCGCATCCGAGACCTGCTGGGCGACCGCCTGGTGTATGTGATCGAAGATGTCCAGCCTAACCCTGACGTGGCCCAGCTGCGTGATACCTATGAACGCTTCTGGCAGGAAGCCGGCGAATGCCATGCGGTCATCGCCGTCGGTGGCGGCAGTGCCATCGATACCGCCAAGGCCTTGATCGTGGGGACTGAATCGGGCAACTTTGATGAATTGCTCGCGTTGCTGGCAACCGGCAAGCCCTTCGTCCCGGCGCGCAGCAAAATACTGATCGCGGCGCCCACCACAGCGGGTACTGGCAGCGAAGTGACGCCATGGGCGACGATCTGGGATTCGGCCAGCCATAAAAAGTACTCGCTGCACCTTGAATGCACCTGGCCCAAAGTCGCCATTGTCGATCCGCAGCTGATGCTGACCGTGCCTGGCGGCGTCACCGTTTCTACCGGGCTGGATGCCTTGTCTCATGCGCTGGAGTCGGTCTGGAACATCAATGCCAATCCGGTTTCGGATACTTTCGCCATCTCCGCCATTGCGGACATCCTCGAATGCCTGCCGCTCCTGCGTCGTGATCTCTCCAACAAGGAATTGCGCTCTCGCATGGCATTGGCCGCCCTCAAGGCCGGATTGGCGTTTTCCAACACCAAAACCGCCCTCGCCCACTCCATCTCCTACGAGATGACGCTGCACTATGGCTTACCGCACGGCATCGCCTGCTCCTTCACATTGCCGCTGGTGCTGGGTCTGGCCTGGGGTCACGATGCCGCGCGCGACCGTACCCTGCAACGCATTTTCGGCGACGACCTGGACAAAGCCCAGGATCAGTTGCGCGAATTCCTGCATAGCCTGGGCGTGAAAACCGAGTTTTCCGATTATGGCGTGACGGCGGATCAAGCCGAGCAAATGATTGTTTTCGCCATGCAGGGCGCCAGGGGCAAAAACTTTATCGGCTCACAAGCCGCGTAACGCATCCGGCACCCAACACCCGACAAGCACTGTCAGCGGCATGACGAGCCGCGACGATTTCCTGCACCCCTCAGAAAAGAGTGCACCCGCCGACACCCTTGGGTGAGAGCGAACAATAATAAGGAAAAGATCATGAATCGTGCGCAAACCATGCCTGCTCTCGCTGAACACACCGCCTCATTTCGAGTCGCTCAATGGCGCATGTTGCTGGCGGCGATGTTCTGCTATCTGTTTTTCTACACCGGTCGACAAACCTTCGGTTTCGCCATTCCGGGCATCCAGGCCGAATTCGGTTTTACCAAGGAACACCTTGGTTGGGCATCGGCCGCCATGCTGTGGGCGTATGCCATCGGTCAGGCCATCAACGGTAATCTCGCGGATAAATACGGCGGTCGGCGCATCATGACCGCCGGTGCCGTGTTGTCCTGCGCCGCCAACTGGGTCACCAGTTTTGCCGGTAATTTCGCCGCACTGATACTGCCCTGGGGCATCAACGGTTATTTCCAGGCGTTGGGCTGGGCCCCGGGCAGTCGACTTATCTCCAATTGGTGGAGTGCCGGCGAGCGCGGCAAGGTGTATGGCTTGTATGTGTTCGCCGCCGGCTGCGCCTCGGTCCTGTCCTACGTGACCTCGATCGTGGTGCTCGAGGTGATGCACCTGGAGTGGCGCTGGATCTTTCGGCTGCCCGTGCTGTTGATGCTGGCGGGCGGGATCATCTTCTATCTGGTGGCGCGGGAACGTCCACAGGATATGGGCTTCGAGCCACTCGCAGACACCGGAGTCGCTAACGCCGATGACAAGAATCACGAAATTGCCCATGGCGAAGTCGAGACCTCTGCGCAACGCTACAAAGCCGTCCTGAAAAACTTTCGCCTGATCATTGCCGCGGTGTCCCTGGGTTTCCAGAACGCCGCTCGCTATGGCCTGATCGTCTGGGTACCGGTGCACTTTCTGGGAGCCAACTGGAAGACTGGCGACAGCATGATCGATCCGAAGTGGATCACCGTTGCCCTGCCAGTCGGCATGGCTATCGGCGCGCTGAGTAACGGCTGGATTTCGGACAAACTGTTCGGCTCAAAACGCTACCTGGCGATCATGCTCTACATGGTGCTCGGCGCCGCCACCAGCCTGTGGATGTGGACCCTTGCACCGCACAGCGCCACCGGTCTTATCGCGTTGTTCCTCTGCGGGTTCTTTGTCTACGGCCCTGCGTCGAGTTTCTGGGCGCTCTGCCCTGACCTGGTCGGAGCAAAGCGTGCTGGCACGGCAACCGGCGTCATGAACTTTTCGTCTTATCTGTTCGCCGGCCTGGCAGAACCACTGATCGGCAGTATGCTCGACAGTACCGGCAATACGTCGCTGATCTTCGTCGTGGTCACTACCGCCTGCCTTTGCAGCGCAATGGTCGCGCTGTTCATCCGGCGTTGAGTACAGGTTTGCGGCTAAGGAACAGGAACTTCTATGTACCAGTACCACAAGTGGCTACGTTCTTTTCATGCGGTAGCGAAGACCGGCAGTTTCACCCTCGCCGCCGAGTACTTGAGCGTCGGCCAGCCGACGGTCAGTGAGCAGGTCAACGCGCTGGAAAAGAAGTTTTCCGTGGAACTGTTCCACCGTCGCGGCCGCTTTATCGAAATGAGTTCGGCAGGACACAAGCTTTATGCGATCACCCAGGGCCTGTTCGGCCAAGAGGATGAAGCCGTGCAACTTTTACAAAGCTTCAAATTACGCAAGACAGGCATGTTGCGCTTGGGCGCGGTGTCCCCGCCCATCGCGATGAACCTGACGTATGAGCTGATGCAGCGCCACCCCGACATCGAACTCGAAACCTCGTTTTCGCCTGAAAAGGAGACGCTGGACCGGCTCTTCAACTTCGACATTGATGTGGCAATTCTGGCGCTGTCAGAATTCGATGAGCGTTTTGATACGCAGCTTTACCGGCGCTATCCGATCATTGCCGTCGTGCGCGAAGACCACCCGTGGGCCAGTCAAAAAGAGGTGTACGTCGAGCAGATCAGCAATGAGAAATGGGTGCTACGGGAAAAAAGTTCACGCACTCGTCAACTGGTGGAAGAAAGCTGCAAGCGCCTCGACGTTTCGCTGAACTGCGTGATGCAGTTGAACAGCCGCGAAGCCATCGTGCACGCCATCGCCAAGGGCATCGGCATCGGGTTTGTCTCTGCCGTCGAGTACACCGAAACCCCCGGTACAAAACCGATCACGTTTGTAAATCACCCGTTTTCCATCGATTACCACCTGTGCTGCCTCGGTATTCGCAGAAACCGGCCGATGATCGCGGAGTTGTTCGACGCCAGTTCAACGCCGGTTATCTGATGCTGTAACGCACTTTAACTATCAATAAGCCTACTTCTCACGGGTGAGAGGGACGGCCTTCCCCTACCAAAAAGTGGAGATTCACCATGCATTACAAACAACCTTCCCAACTGCAAGCCGTAGTCCTGGACTGGGCAGGCACCGTCGTAGACTTCGGCTCATTCGCCCCTACGCAAATTTTTGTCGAGGCCTTCGCCGAGTTTGGCGTAGCGGTTTCGCTGGAGGAAGCGCGAGGTCCCATGGGCATGGGTAAGTGGGACCACATCCGCACTTTATGCAACCAGCCACAGATCGCCGAACGCTACCGCGCGGTGTTTGATCGCTTACCGACCGATGAGGACGTCACAGCGCTTTATGAGCGTTTCATGCCGCTACAAATCGAGAAGATCGCGCTGCACTCAGCGCTGATTCCCGGTGCCTTGAACACCATCGATGCGCTGCGCGACCGGGGTTTGAAAATCGGCTCATGTTCGGGTTATCCGGCTGTCGTCATGGAAAAAGTAGTGGAACTGGCGCGCTACAATGGCTACGTCGCCGACCACGTGGTAGCGACCGATGAAGTGCCCAATGGCCGACCACACCCAGCCCAGGCGCTGGCCAATGTGATCGCCTTGGGCATCAGCGACGTCGCCGCTTGCGTCAAGGTCGACGACACGTGGCCCGGCATCCTCGAGGGCCGCAGTGCCGGCATGTGGACAGTCGCATTGACCTGCTCCGGCAACGCCTTGGGTTTGACCTACGAACAGTACAAGGCGTTGCCCTCTGGCAAGCTGGCAGAAGAACGCGCCCGCATCATCAAGATGTTCGAAGGCTCTCGCCCGCACTACCTGATCGACACCATCGTCGATCTGCCGGGCGTCATCGAAGACATCAACGCCCGCCTGGCGCGCGGTGAAACTCCTCAAGGCTCCTGAGCCCACTCGGCCACTGAAATGACAGTGGCCGCACCCGGGCGGCTACAACCAAAACATCAAGAGAGACTCGTCATGATCCATGCCCCTCCTGGGACGCTTCAACGCTCTTACAGGGGGGTGTGGCGTGCATGGATGCCAATTTTACTGAGTGACCTCCATGCTCCCCTACGCTAGCAACCAGCTCTCGAACTTGCGATGGATGAGCGTCTTGGGTACGCCCGCCGGCGTCAGGCTGTAATAGCGACTCGCTGTTCAGCGCACCGCGGGCCGATTACACACGGGAATTACTCCAGGCCAGCCATCTGTCACGCCATACGCTACTGAGCCCATTGGCTGCACAGCCATCCGTTATGAACTGCTGACGACGCCAAAAGCAGCGAGTCATTGTCACCGTAGTCAATGCAGCATCAAAAACACCGCAACCAGCCGATGTTCGAGATAGCCCATCCGTCCTTACCCGGATAATTTCATCGAGCGCATCCCACTATGTGGGTTGATAAATCACATATTGAGTAACAACTCAATCTCGTTTAAGGTGGATCCAACACCATTGACCCCCCTCATAACAAAAAATAGAGAAGTCAAATGCCTATGCCTTCGCTGGATTCTGGCCTGCACGCCAGCACCATGAAGCGTCTCAACCTCAAGTTGATACCGTTTCTGATGCTGCTCTACATGGTGGCTTACATCGATAAGTCGAACATCTCCGTCGCCGCGCTGCAGATGAATGCGGAGCTGGGGCTGACCGCCCGGATGTACGGAATAGGCGTCGGTCTGTTCTTCCTGACCTACATCCTCCTTGAAGTCCCGAGCAGCGTGATTCTGACGCGGGTCGGCGCCCGGCGCTGGATTGCGCGAATCATGATCACCTGGGGCATCGTGGCGGCGGGCATGAGCCTGGTACAAAGCGCGAATCAGCTGTACGGCATGCGACTGTTGCTGGGCGCCGCCGAGGCCGGGTTCACGCCCGGGATCATCTATTACCTGTCCCAGTGGTACCCCAGCAGCGATCGGGCCAAGGCCATGTCGTTTTTCTACATCGGTGCGGCGCTCGCCTCGGTGATCGGGCTTCCGCTGTCGGGGGCCTTCCTGCACCTTGACGGTTACTTTGGTGTCAGCGGCTGGCGCTGGCTGTTCCTTCTGGAAGGAATACCGGCGGTGGTGCTGGGCATCACGGTCTTGCGTTACCTGCCGGACACCCCGCAAAGCACGCACTGGCTCAAGCCGGAGCAAAAAGAGTGGCTCAGTCGTACGATTGCCGCGGAGCAGGCCAAGTCGCCGATCTCTCACCAGGCGGGATGGCAAATGGCATTTCGCAGTCGCCAGGTATGGTTGCTGAGCCTGTTCTGGCTGCTGCAAGCATTCGGCACCATTGGCATCACCCTGTTCTTGCCTTTGATCGTCAAATCCGTGTCCGGGCAGGCATCGTTTACCGTCAGTGTGCTCTCGGCGTTGCCGTTCCTGTTTGCCTGCGTGTTCATGTACTTCAACGGTATCCATTCGGATCGCAAGCGTGAGCGCAGCTGGCACTTGGGTGTGCCGCTGATGCTGGCCGGCCTGCTGCTCGCGCTGGCCGTGGCGACCAGCAATCCCTGGCTGGCCTACGGGTTACTGGTGGTAGCGGTTGGCTTGAACTGGGCGGCCACGCCGGTATTTTGGGCGACCACCACCGAGTATCTATCCGGCGCCGCCGCGGCAGCGTCTATTGCCCTGATCAACTCCATCGCCAACGTCGCCGGCCTCGGCCTGCCGCCCGTGATGGGCTGGATCAAGGACTCCACCCAAAGCTACGACTATGCCTTGCTCCTGGTCAGCGCCGCTTTGCTGGCAGGCGGAGTGCTGGGTTTCTATCTGGCCCGCAAACCAGGCCAGGTGCCGGCTGCAACAATCAATAGTTCACGAGGTCTCGATGAAGCCAAAGCTCCTTAAAATTGCCCGGCTGCCGGCCATGCTCGATCACGCACTGCAGGCCGAGTACGAGGTGGTGGAGTCTGACGAAGCCGGCACCGGTACAGGCGAAGCCACCGCAGACATTCGCGCATTGGTGGCCAATGGTGAATCCACGGTCACTCGACAACTGATGGCCCGTCTCCCGGCATTGGAGATCATTGTGGTGTTTGGTGTGGGATACGACGGCGTCGACGTCGAAGCGGCGCGGGAGCGTGGAATCGAGGTCACGCATACGCCTGATGTCCTGACCGATGACGTGGCCGACTTCGCCATGGCGTTATTGTTGGGCATTGCCCGTAACCTTCGCGTGGCGGACCAGTTCACCCGCTCTGGAGCCTGGACCGACGGCCCAATTGGATTCAGTCGCAAAGTCAGTGGCGCGCGCCTGGGGATTATCGGCCTGGGCCGAATCGGCACGGCAATCGCTCGCCGGGCCGCGGGATTCGACATGCTGATCGCCTACACCGGCCGGCGGCCCCAGGCGGTGGATTATGCCTACTACGCCACTGCGGTTGAATTGGCCGCGGCGGTGGACTTCCTGGTGGTTGCCGTTGGCGGGGGCGCCAGTACCTGTCACCTGGTCGATGCGCAGGTGCTGGATGCGCTGGGCCCGGACGGCTATTTGATCAATGTGGGGCGTGGCAGCGTGGTTGACGAAGCGGCCGTTGCCCAGGCGCTGGCGCAAGGTCGGCTGGCGGGCGCGGCACTGGATGTCTACGAAAACGAGCCTCGGCCAGACCCGGGTTTGCTGGCGCTGGAGAATGTGCTGCTCACCCCGCACATGGCCAGCGCCACCCTTGATACCCGACAGGCAATGTCCGATCTGGTGATGGCAAACTTGCGGGCCTGGCACAACGCAACGGCCTTGCCTTCACCTGTATCCCGCTAGGCACGAGGGGTTGCAATGGGCCGATTGCTGCTTGGTGCCATGGGCTGCAAACGACCCATTGCCGGTGGTTTAAGGCAGAAAACGGCCACAAGCTGCCTCTCACCAAGGGCAGCCATCAGCCATTTGCGTACATGCCATTGCTTTCCATCACCCTGAGCTAGCCGCTAAAGTACTGACTCATGGAACTTAGAGACCAGCAATGAAACTTCACCACAGGCCAGTGAAGGCTAACGACGTAAAAATGATCTGCGGCTTTCCTCAGAATGCTCAAGAGTTGTTTTTCATGTTTCCGAAGGCGCACTTCCCGCTAACGGAAACGCAGTTGCATGCCGCGATCTCCCAACGCTTCGACTCTACCGTCGTGGAGATCAATGGGACTGTCGTTGGGTTTGCCAATTTCTATCGAGCTGAACGCAATGGCGTTTGCTGTATCGGCAATGTCATCGTCTCGCCGAGCGCTCGGGGCGAAGGAGTGGCCACGTTTATCGTGGAGACGATGACCGGCTTGGCATTCGAGCGTTACGGAGCCAAGGAGGTGCAGATTTCCTGTTTCAACGAAAACACGGCAGGCCTGCTGCTCTACCCCAAGCTTGGGTTTGTGCCTTATGCCATTGAGGAGCGACCTTTTTTGGGAAACGGCCGATCGGCCCTCATACACATGACGCGCAGCAGAAGCTCGACAGATTGAATACACCATCGATTGCTACCTTGGATGACAGGCAGAAAACGGCCACAAACGGACATTCAGTTTAAGGCTCCTTGCACGGTAGCCAGTAAAGCAGCATCCCTTTACGATCAGGCGACCACACGGAAGGAGTTGCCCAATGGATTGCCTGATTCGAAACGCAACAAGGGAGGATGCCGAAGCCATAAGCCAGGTCGTTGTTAGAGCCCTACGTAAATCCAATGGCCAGGACTATTCGCCAGATATCATTGTTCAAGTGGAGCAATGCTTTTCCCCAAAGGCGATTCTTTATTTGCTCACCCAGCGCCAGGTTTACGTGGCGACAATCGACCATCATGTAGTTGCAACGGCCAGCCTTGATCAGGACGTTATCCGAAGCGTATTTGTCGATCCGACCTATCAAGGGATAGGAATAGGACGCCAGCTGATGGCGAGGATTCAGTCAGTCGCCGTCAACGGGGGAGGCAAACTACTACGCGTTCCGTCTTCAATCACCGCAGAAGGCTTTTACTCCTCGCTTGGCTTTGAAAAAATTCGAGACGAATTTCACGGAGCCGAGCGAACTATCGTCATGGAGAAGATACTGGAGCCGTAGCGTATGCCTGCGAAATCAAAAGACAGCTATGGGTCGAAAGGCAACGCTAGTTGCGGCAGGTATTCACGAATCAGGCTAGTCATGCTGAAGTCATCCGACGATTAAGATTGGCTCATTTTAGGAATCGATCACCACTACCCACAGTGGCGAACAAGTCAATGACTGGTAATTTTCCGCCATTTGTTGAAATCGCGGAATCTTCAGGGGAATTCAACGCCCCCTCCGCCCGCAGATCCCGTAATTGCGCCCGCTAGTTACCCCGCCCTCCTCCAAACGACCACTCATCGCCGGTCGTAGTGGTGATTACCACCATGACATCCTCCGCGTTCAGGCCCGTCGCGCGCCCCAACTTCTCGACCAGATCGCGGTAAAAACGCTGTTTGGTCTCGACACTTCGGGGACGGCCTGCGGTAATCGCGATGAGCACAAAGTCATGGCTGCGCGGCCCTCCCAGGTAGTGGGGATCGAATATCAGCTCGCCGACCTCATGTTGGTGAATGGCTTGGAACCGATCTGCCTTAGGCACTTCGAAGCTCTCGACCAAAGCATCGTGCAAACCCTCTGACAATGCCTGTAGATACGCGGCCGACTTCCCGCGGTGCAGTGAAACTCGTGCAAACGGCATCAACGGTTACTCCTGATGTTCTGGAAGGCAAGCCTGAAGCTCACTGAGCAAATTCAGCGCCGAGGCGGCTGTCGGCCAACCGGAATAAAATGCCAGGTGGGTGATGACTTCGGCCAGTTCGTCGACACTCAAGCCGTTGTCCAGTGCACGCTGCAAATGGAATGGCAGTTGCTCAAGTCGGTACATCGCCACTAACGCGGCCACTGTCGCCAGACTGCGCTCACGGGGATTCAAATGTGGACGCGTCCACATGTCGCCAAACAAGATGCTGTCAGTCAGTTCGGCAAATTTCTGCGGGTATTTACCCTGCTGCTCCCGCCCCGTGGCACTCGTTGCACCCATGATGTTTTCCCCTGATGTCCCAATTGACGAGGGAAAACTATCAAGTCGCGATAATTCCGAATATCAGATTTAATTGCACCAACCATCCTGGATTAGTGGACTATTGAATGCGCCGCCCAACCTTCGACCTCGACGTCTTACGCACCTTCGTCACTGGCGTGGAGTTCAATAGTTTCGCCAAAGCGGCAGATCGTCTCGGTAGGTCGACGTCTGCCGTCAGCGCTCAATTGAAAAAGCTCGAGGAGCAGGTCGGTACGCCGGTCCTGGCCAAGTCCGGTCGCGGACTGGTCTTGACCCCCACCGGGGAAACGCTGCTCAGCCATGCCCGCCGCCTGCTGGAGCTGAACGACGGCATTTTCCAGACCCTGCATGAAAGCCAGACCGCCGGGACCATCCGACTCGGACTTCAAGAGGACTTCGGCGAGAGTTTTCTGAGCGATATCCTGCGGCGCTTCGTCCAGGCTTACCCAAGGGTAAATCTCGAAGTCCGGATCGCCCGTAACGCCCAACTGCTTGCACGGGTCGAAAGCGCTGATCTTGACTTGGCCCTGACCTGGGACACCGGGCACCTGTCGCCCTACGCCACACGCCTGGGTGAAACGCAGATGCACTGGATCGGAGCCCGCGATACGCCATTGCTGACGGACCTTCATCGCTCAGCGTTGCCATTGATCCTGTTCGACTCGCCTTGTGTAATGCGCAGCGCCGCCACTCAGGCACTGGATGCTGCGAAGATACCCTGGCGGATCGCCCTTACCAGCCCCAGCGTCGGTGGTATCTGGGCAGCCGTCGCCGCCGGATTGGGTCTGACGCTGCGCACCCGCGTTGGGCTGCCGAGCCACCTCGCTGTAGTTTCTGGCTTACCCCCTATGCCCTACCTTGGCTATGTGCTTCACAGCGGTGGTGATGAGCCTACACCGGCCACCCAACAATTGGCCGCTTTGATCAAAGCGAGCCTGCAAGAACAGGCGTTTCTTTTCACGATGACGAAATAATCGAAGGTACCCAAGGGTTCAATTCGAGCGAGACGGATGGAAAATAACGAATCACTAATGTGATGGGCCAATGACAGCTATGGGTCGATCAGAGCCCTTCGCGACCGGCCGTAATCAATGCCAAGAGCACGCTGCAAATGTGCGACCGTGGACGCCCTAGAGTCTGGGTAGGGGGAACGCTGGGCGGCCTTTCTGTAAGGGTGGTCTCATCACGCGCTATTGGTAGCAGTGACACCTTCATCTGTCAGGAGCCGCTCTTGAGCTTGGGTTTTCTGGTGCTCGGCTTACGTTTTACGCTGGGAGCCTGACGCACCAGCGTCAGTTGCTGCTCCAACGTTTCGGCACGGGCATGCTGTGCTGCAGCCGATTGCAGAGATTGACTGAGCTCGTGCTGAGTGGACTCCACCCGCCGCTGCAACTGCTCGACTTGGTGTCCGACGGCCTTGAGTTCGGCCGTCATGGCTCTACCCTCCTCCCGCGCGCGGTCGACTTCGCGGTGCGCTCGATCTTCGACCCCGCGTATATAGACGTCCTGCGCAACCCGCTCCTGCTCGGCCTTCAACCGCAACGACTCCAGGTCCTGCTGCAATGCCTGGTTGTGCTCCTGAGCTTCGCGGCGCTCATGCAGCAAGATCTCACGCTGCTGCTGCAAGTCCTCGATCTGCGTCTGGCGCTGGGACAATAGCAACTCCAGATCTGCCAGACGCAACTCAGCTGCCTGACGGCCAGCCAAGGCCTCCGCCGCCTGCCGGCGAAATAGTGCCGAGTCCTGGCGCGCCTGATCCTCGACTGCCGCCACCCGCTCGCGTTCTGCAATCAACACCTGACGTTGCTCTGCCAGCGCCTGCTCGGCGACGCCTTGCGCCAGATGAATGGCCTGCTGCCACACCGCGACAAACGCCTGCGACACCTCGCCGGGCAATGCTGGCAGGCGCGTCTCACCATTCAGCCGTTCGGCTAGCCGTGCCCACCATTGATCGAGCAGACCACCGACCCGCGCCGGACTTCCGCGGCCCAGCTCCAGGCGCACACGTTCCACTGTTGGCCGCTCGCCGCGGGCCAATACCGCGTCCGCTGCAGCGAACACGTCGTTTTCCGGCACTCCTACCGCCATGCCCTGCCCTCCACTATATTAAGTCTGATAATAGAATGTTATCCGACTCTATAATTTATTAACTGAAATAATAATACGTTGAACGTAATAGAAATCACAGATCAGTTAAACTTGGTCGACGAAACCCCGCTAAACCCGCATTCCCTGGCAAAAAACTCCCAGGAAGCGGCGGCGGCCTTTCTCGCGGCCGGCACCGCGGCGAATACAGTGCGCAGCTATCGCAGCGCCCTGACCTACTGGTCGGCCTGGCTGCAGTTGCGTTACGGCCTGGCACTGGGTGACGCACCGCTGCCGACCGCGGTGACGATTCAGTTTGTCGTTGATCATTTGGCCCGCCCCCTAGCCGATGGTGGCTGGACGCACCTACTACCGCCCGGCATCGACGCGGCGTTGGTCAAGGCGCGAGTCAAAAGCAAACCCGGCGCCCTGGCGTACAACACGGTCAGTCACCGCCTGGCCGTGCTGGGCAAATGGCACCGAATCAACGGCTGGGACAGTCCGACGGAAGCCTCGGCGTTGAAGACCCTGTTGCGCGAAGCGCGCAAGGCCCAGTCACGCCAGGGCGTGTCGGTGCGCAAGAAAAGCGCGATCGTGCTGGAACCGTTGCAGGCCCTGCTCGCCACCTGCACAGATGGCGTGCGCGGCATTCGCGACCGCGCCCTGCTCCTGCTGGCCTGGAGCGGCGGCGGACGGCGTCGCTCGGAAGTGGTGGGCCTGCAAGTGGGCGATGTACGCCAACTGGATGCCGACACCTGGCTGTACGCCCTGGGCGCGACCAAGACCGACACCGGCGGCGTACGCCGTGAAAAGCCACTGCGCGGCCCCGCGGCGCAGGCGCTGTCCGCTTGGCTGGACATAGCACCGGCAGAGTCCGGTCCACTATTTCGGCGGCTGTATAAGGGGGGCAAGGTTGGTACCAGCGCGTTGTCAGCTGACCAAGTGGCGCGTATCGTCCAGCGCCGAGCCAAGTTGGCAGGTCTCGAGGGTGATTGGGCGGCGCACAGTTTGAGGTCGGGGTTTGTCACTGAAGCCGGCCGCCAAGGCGTGGCGCTGGGTGAGGTCATGGCTATGACTGAACACCGTAGCGTGACCACCGTGATGGGTTATTTCCAAGCAGGCTCGCTGCTTGACAGTCGTGCTACGAGATTATTAGAAAATGATATCGTCGCCAATAATCCATAAGATCGTATCATTGCGTTCAGCCAGACTTTTTAACCTGTATTTTCTACAGTTAGAAGCGAGCTCCATAAGAAGCAGGTTGAATGTTTAAGCCAATTAAGAACTGTTCAGTAGCTGGGTGTAGAAAGCCTACACAAGGTGAGAGGCGTATCAATAGCCAGTCAGCAACTTTCGGTTTTTCTCGACGTATTAGCCGGCCAAGCACTAGAGGATCCATGGGAGCGTATCCGAACGCCTCATTTCCGTAAGGCCCTATTTCGAAGGCGCCGAAAACCATGCCACAAAAAAATAGCGCTTCAGTGCGCACAGAAGATGCTGCATGCAATGCACTTGCCAACGTACTAACTACTAAGCCTCCATCTTTCCTTCGTTCAGGCAGTTTTACGCTCATTCGAATCGCATTATCGACCCTGCCTCCGAGACGTGCACAGTGACAGATTGTAAGAGCCACAAAAACGTACTCCCACAACCTTTTTAACGTAGGCCGTCGGCGAAGGCAATCGACCGAAATACTCTTATAATACGCCAAGGCATCAAAAGCGGCCTGCATATAAGCTGGACCATGCCATTGCTCTGAAAATCTTATTTTAAGCTTATTGCTTCGCCGTGAAAACTGGTTGTTGACATGATTAATAAACATCAATCCAGGGGCATCGTACTCCTCTGCAGCACCAGCATCTCCATCTAGCAGCATAACTCTATGTGTTTGACATAGCGGAGTAAATGGACAGCACCATGATTTTTTCCAAGAAGGCAATCCGACTTGTCTAATGCTATCTTCCATGCATTTATAGCAGTAGGCACATCTAGCCAGTCTTGGCAAAACCAATGAACACCCACAGGAAAATAGTTTGCTCAAATCAGTCATGCTAACGCCTGTAAGCCTGCGTATCGCACATGCAAATGGCGAAGAAAAATCAAAGTCAGGATCTCGATTGGTATTTAAATAAAAAGAATTGTGCAAAGTGATTTTTTCAGAAAAATAAGTGCTTTCATTGAAGGTTCGCCAAGCCCACGAAGACAAGGTTTCATCTGGAAGTGTGTTCTCAATCAAGATATTCATCAAGCAGCCTCCACAGATCACGGCCTGTAACGTTGAGATCACTCGTGATGACCTGAGCTTCGCTCACCCAGCTGACTGCATAAGCTAACTTTAGCCATTCCACTAACTCCCCAACGCTAGAGACCAGCATATTCCAGTCCTTGAAATCCGCCCCAAATGTTATAGAGGTTTTGTTGTTTAAATTTAAGCGACTAAGAATTTCTCGGGCAATTGGCTTGCAGTCATCAGACCCGAGAAGTCCAACATGGTATATCTCGCTATTAACACTATTGAGTAGCGAAGAAATTTTCATGTGTGTTGTTGGAAACTTTATAGAAATTACATACTTTACCGTAGAGGGATGACATAGCTCAGTTATCATGTCGATCATGCTGTCAGCAGATGAGCGCTCAAGCATATATTCGTCCGCGTCATCTATATATATTACTTTGATTCTACGAAGCTTCATCAGTCGACGCATATAAGGTTCTAAACCATCTTGCATTGCGCAGACATTGTAAACACCAAGAGACCTTGCGAGCCTGTTATACAGAGTCGCTTTAGGAAAAGTTAGCCTGGATGACACCCACAATGCTTGCGACGAGGTAATTTGGTAATATTTACGCAAAGCCGTCGTCACACCACATCCAGGTTCTGCATAAATTACGAGCAGTTTGTTACTGTTTTCTTCGCGCAGAAATCTATGAACCCGACGAACAAGGTCCAATGATAATTGAATCGGCTGCCAGTCCGATTGAAAGGACAGAGTTTTTGAGAGTTTATTAGACACAGCAGTCAACATATCTTCTCCCAAGCCACCCCAAATTCCTCACAAAGTGAAGAGATGCTCTTAACATGATCGAGATCGATACACTCGGCGCCGTCGATTACAGCCGCGCTAGCGCATACCTGGATAAGCTTAACCACATTGTCCATGATGCCTCTAGATTCTTTATGAATCGCCCTCAGCAATGTCGGCTTCGATAGGTCGGTAATCTTTTTTAAGGGTAAAAATGATATATAACTAGCAACGAAATTTCGATATCCTTCATTCCACTGCCAGTCCTGCAGGGGATGCATTGCATATCGCCTCGCTAACTGCGGGTCAGCTCTAAGCACCTCTTCGGCACCTTCTGTACCAAAGGCAAAGACAGATAAATTATAATCAGATCCAGATAGATTTTTCAGCAGCGACAAGTTTATTTTCTGCTGTACCGCAGTCAGTGTAAGCGCGTCATGCACCTCATCTATCACGATGCCCTTTATATTCCTCGTTTTGATCATCATGCGCAATTGGGCTGAAATATCCAAGGTGGCGCGAGCTCGCTTTGTAACGGCTATGTCAAAAGCAGAGAATAGGAGCTCACGGAATGCCCAATTGTTAGGGTTTTGCCGCATATTAACAAAAACTAAATTTTCGTCAGTGTTTTCAGATAGTGACTGCAATCGCTGAATAATGGTCGTTTTTCCGGACCCGCCTCTTCCATAAACCAACAGACACGGAGCTTGTACTTTGTTTTTGACCTTCAACATCATGCTGATTTTATTAACTACCCTTTCAGCATGCGGGGCATTGATCCACAGGTCATTTCGACAGGCGAGACTACGTATCTCATCAGATGCTAGGAATAGATGCCTGCGCTCCGGCCTTACGTGCTCATAAATGTCACTCATTTCAACTCTCCGTCATAAATTGTCGGCCGAACGTTGAAATCTATCTCGTCCGCCTCTCCCGCACTTGCATGGGACAAACTCAGATAATCAAGCACACTGGTAATGGGTACCTCCTCCGCAGGTAGATCTTTTTCCCCTGTATCGGCTACGGCTGTAAGTTTTCTTTTTGTTTCTCTATGGTTGCGCTCTGCGGCGGACTTCCTCCTTGCTTTAGCGTCTAACGTTTTTTTCTCAGCTAAATCCAAGTCTGATTCTGCTTCAACCATAGCGGCCAAAACCTCATCCTCAGTAATTGTCCCATTTCTTAAGCCTTTCTGCGTTCTTTGATATCGATATAGCTCATAATTATTACTACGTGCTTTCGGATCATAAGAAATTGGAATTGTTTCGTATTTGTCATTAATTAATCCATATAGCTCACCTAGGTCATAAGGATCATATTTAACTACAATTTTTTTCCCTACTAAATACTTAAGTGCCACCCCATAGTAACGCCTGCCTAAAACTTCGACGCCATAGGGGTGAATTTTTTTCACCACCTGCGGAAAAAAATCCGTCCTGAAATCATGGATTTCAGATTGAGAAATTTCTAGAGGCCCAGGATTATCCGCAAAATAACAATCCCAAGCCTCATTGGGAGATTCTCCTAAAGCGCTATGCGTCGTCGCATTATAAATGCCGACTTGCACAGCTAAAAATTTAGTGAAGTCCTCAAAGGCCAGCGTTGCTCTTTTTTCAGGTGAATAATCGCGACGCTTAAGTACATTAGAAAAGGTCGTCCCTCTGAGAAAATGAATTTTGGTAGTCATCATTGTTCCGATCAGCCTTTCTATATGCCCACCGTAATGTTTTCGTCGCCGATGGACAAGTTTTATATTGTGCGACTCACATGCTCCTCTAAGGATATCTGAAACGAATTCTACTGCGTTGTCCGTATGTATCGCCTCCATTTTTCCATGTCGCGGTAGTAAATTTTGTCTTATACCTAGCGCGGACAGCAGCGGGGCTTTCGAACTGACTGAGTTAGCAACGACCATGGCAACACTCACCGCGCTCGGAGCCAACAATGATGTGTGGAATCCAACTATCAGGCGTGTATGCTTGCAAATCGCAAGTGTCAGCCAAGGGCGCCCAATTATTTTTGATCTATCTAATGAGTCAACTAATATAACGTCAGCCAAAGTATGATCAATCTGAACCCATTCTAGCGGTCGACTTGTAATTTTTTTGCCTGGTCGAGCGGAATATTTTTGATCAGCTGATTCTCTGCCATATTTTTTTTGAAATCTTTCCCGCTCTTCCTTGGCAAGAATGCGTACCCTTACTGCATGGTAGCTTGGGCATTTCAGGCCTTTCATTTTCGCGCCACCTTGGACATGTCGCCAAACCGCGGCTATTGTGGCGGACGAACCACTATAGTGTTGCTGGTACATGTGTTCTATTAAGCTCTCTGTAGCTGCACCAAGATATCGAGACTCGGAACAAGGTCCTTTATTATATTGAAGTAAGCACTCATAACTTGACGATTGTTTTACTATCTTTAAAAGTTTATAAAACATTGACTTCTTTATATCCATGGCGAGCATCGCGTCAACACTCGAAATATCTCCATTTCGAAAATTGCGCAATACATTCCAGCGCTCCATTGCTCGGCGATGATTATCTTTGGCAACTGAAGGTAACGCGATGTTAATTTTAAGCATGCTGTATCCTCTAAACCCGAAATGCACGTTAGGCTATTCGCGCTTAGTTTCCACATTCTAAAAGCATGGTCGGACACATCTCGCTCGGTTGAGAGTCGCGATACTATATCGACTAGCAACGGCAACCATATAAAAACACTAATAAAATCAACTTGTTATGGCAATATCAATAATTCACATAACAAATATTGCGCTTGTAAAATGCAATAACAAAGCGTGTTTTAAATTCGATATATTCTAAAAAAAGCCTTGCAATTAAAAAGGTTCGATGCCCGGTACGAGATTGAGCAGGTGAAATAGAGGATTGCAATTTAGAAAATTAAGTGGAAATTCAACGTATTTCGATAATGAAGAGGAAACGCCTAAAGTCATTCCACTTTAAGAGTAAATTATTTTATAAATTCAAGAAAAATCAGCGAGTTACTGGTTTCCATTTATCTCCAAACCCTCACATCAGCCTTCACCGAACTCCGAAGTTGAACGGCAGGCAAACGCGGTCGCCCACCTTTACCCGATCTACGCCGGCTCCCACCTCGATGACCTCCCCGAGGTTCTCATGCCCAAAAACGCGGCCTGTCTCCATTGAGGTACGGCCTTCATATTGCACGCTTACGTCACGTGGGCCGTTGTAAACGATTGCTTTCATGTTCTTCGATCTGCAAGTCATGGGGGTTGATGATGTTCACGGGTAGTCCTTCAAGCCCTGGTCTCAATTATGAACTTAGACCCAGAATTATCGCGAGCGATCCAGAGCGGCGAGGCATGGGTAAGGGAACCCCTACCCGTACGAGGCACCTAACCGATGAGCCTCAGAAATCCGAGAGAGACGAAATGCATATATCTGATACAAGCCAAGTTATGGAGGCGCTGTCAGCCACCGAGGAAAACTTAAAGCTTCACGAGGGCTGGTCGTTGATAACAGTGGTTGTCACAACACATCCTAATGGTCAGCTCCATCCCTGCTACATTCTGGGAAAACAGAAAATCGGCCCTAGCCATCGGAACCCCGATTGACTGACGCGCAATCCACCGGGCTAGCCAGCGCATTGGAAGGAGATATTGTGGATTATCTGGATTGGGTTCAATGGCCCGCGATGCTCGTGACAGTACTCGCTGCATGGTTAATTGGATCGCAGCGGCCACGACGACGGATGATCGGGTTTGTATGCTTCAGTTTGAGCAACGTGCTGTAGGTGACTTGGGGAGTCTATGCTGAGGCGTATGCATTGATCGTCTTGCAGGTCTGTCTTTTCCTCATGAACCTCCGGGGGTTTAGGAAAAACCAAAGGGGAAGGAAAACGAGCGGTCTCAAGACTGACGGTGGCCCTCGAAATTCTTCTTAAAGCCTCGGGCGTTCATCCCCAAAAGAATGCACTCAAGGAGGATCAGTGCGTAGGCGTCAGCGTGAAGACCCCAGATAACCCATAGAGCGTTACTGGTGATAAACCCCCAAAAGGCGATCATACGCCGATACGCTCGTTGCGATCCGATGAACCAGGCAGACGCGACTGTTATCACCATGGCTGGCCATTGTACGTAATCGATGTACTCCAACTTTATCCCTCCAGTACACACCGGTGGTAGCGTTTCAGATGATCGGGAATACTCACATCTAAACTCAGCATCGAGCCAGTTGCCATTGCGGCGCGGTTTTCCTGGAAATCTACCTGTCCGATGGCATTCCTACACCCATCGGTGTGATTGCTCTTTCTGCAAGCGCAAAGGTGCCATCGTAGCGGCAGTACACGAGTCAGATCTCAAGGTCATCCGTGGCGAAACCGCGATAGTGAGATATCAATTCGGTAAACGGGTAACGGAGCACTTCCTCTGCGGTAACTGCGGTATCTATACACACCATCGACGCAGCACAAATCCGCAGGAATTTGGATTCAACATCGGTTGTCTGGAAGGAATTAACCCATACGATTTAGACGCTGTACCGGTTGCGTGGGGTTGTTTGGGGCTCGCCCTGAGCCCTGTTTAACCTCGCTTTGATCTCTTCAAGCGCCGTGGTGGGCGAGTTGAATGTAGATCGCCCACCCAGCAAGGAGTACCCAGAAGGCCGCGAAAATCCAAGGAGTTCGTACCGAGAAAAGCAAACCCTTGCGGTAGCCTTTATGCGTAGATTCTCGCTCACAAAACAGCGGTGACTCATCGTAGGCCATACCCATAATGGGCTCGCTGCGAAGAAGCTCGCTCTGTTTGAAATACCAGTGATCGATGATGTCGTACGCCGCACGTATACCAGGCCACGCGTTTAACGAGCTCAGTACGCCTAGCAGTGCCAAAAATGGCGGTACCACCAGCGTGAACAGCTTGCCCCACTCCGGGTTCAGGTTGGCCATACAGGAGGCAAACGCAATGACGAGGAAGGATTGAGCCGCCAGATACGCATCCGTCCGGTTTGCCAGAATGCTGGTCTCATACTGGATCTCCTTGCGATAGAAATCCAGGCGCTCCTTAGGTGATCCAAATAGTTTGGCGTTGTGTTCAGTCAGCTCGGCATCACTTGGCTGCGACGTTAATATTCTTGGCAAAACAGATAATTCCTCAGGGATAAGTTTTCGTGGCGGCATGACCACGGTGGCTAACGAGGGGTTAACTTCAAAAACCTTTTGTGCCGACGATAAACGGGTGAAACTAACCTTTGCTGTGTTCCGGCGAGGTAGGCCCCTGCTTGATGCCGCGTGGCCCGGCAACGCCCCAGACGATCAAACCGAGCACCGGAAAGATTATCAACCCGATAGCCCAAGCCGCCTTAATACCTACCGTTTTGTCGCTGCGAAACACGCTAATAATCACCCATAGGTCGACGAGCAGAATAATCACAGCAACAGCAATCGAAAAATAACTGGTTGCTTCGGACATGATTCGATCCTCCAGTGATTGGTACTGGTTAGGCTCTAGCAGGCCATAGGTGTTCAAAGCAAATCAGCTGACGAGGTCGCAAAACTACGTGGTGCATCAGCGTTCTTGTGGAATGACCGAAATCTTGCCATTTCGCTCAATGATCGCGAACTTGATTTCCTCTAGCTTCTCGATGCCTTGGCTGGAGCGCGCGGCCTCCATGATGTCGGCTTCCACCAACCGGGCGTGGCGCAGCCGCTGGCGCAAAAGCTTGCCATTCTCGACGATGATCGTTGGCTCACCATCGATCAGCCTTGATGCCCAACTTGAACGCTGTTTGAGCAGGGAAAGGCCGACGTCGATGGCGATCAGCGTTACGATGACAAGTATCCCATTCGTAATAGAAAAATCGTCGCCCAGCAGCGCTTGCTGAGTAGCCTCGCCGATCATCATTAGCAAGACGAAATCGAAGGTCGTCAGCTCGGCTAATGAACGTCGGCCGGCAATCTTGAATAGCACCATGAGCGCCAAATACATCGCTGCCGCACGCAATACGGAATCCATAAGTCACCTAGGGGAATATGAACTGAGCGAGTTTTACATCGTTTGAACCTGGCAGAACGATGCGGCTGTGGAACAACCCAAGTCCATCGCCTCTCAGCGTAACGAACAACTCGGCTTGCCCTTGGGTATCGGTCTGAACCCATAGCCTTATGCCTTGAGCAGAGCTGCGGGCACGCGCCGGCTCAGGTTGCAATGTCTCGATGCTGAATCCCTCCAGTATCTCTCCGGCCAGTTCCAGTTCAACCGTGGACTCTGGAGGTCCACTCACGCTGATTTTCATCGAGTTGGTTGATCCGTTGCGATGGAACATCTCGTATTGCACTCTGACCCTGCCATCATCACTGCGTACATCCCTGGTACTGAGCAGCCCACGGGAAAACAGCCCAGCCAGCCCTAACACCACCAGTAGAACCAACATGTACCAACCACAGCGTTCAAAGCGCCAGACCTTTAGCTGGTAAGCCATGTCTTCGCGGACAGGGAATTTACGACCGTGCAAATCGGGATGTTCGGCATCGTCATTCATCAGGCTTCCTCTCCTACGCGGAGTGTACGGCGATGAAAATCAGGAAGCCGTTCCAGAGCGTATTCGGTAGCTGATGCTTGCACTTGGCAGCGTGTGCCGGAGAACCGATGCTCGTGGGTGAAAACACGACATTGCTCCTGAGATTGAAATGCCCAAGCGAAGCAAATGGTGCCGGCGGGAATGCCGTCGATATCTTCCGGGCCTAGTATCCCGGTCGTGGCCACGGCGACATTGGCGGTGCTGTCACGCAGAGCGCCCATCGCCATTTCCCCTGGCGACCTCCACACTCGTCAGGTTAAAGGTTTCGATTGTGCTCCGGCTGACGTGTAAAACACGTTGTTTGGCCTGCGGCGAATACACCACGTAACCGCATTCGATGAACTCGCCGCTGCCCTCTACCTCGGACAACAGCGTCACGATTTTCCCGGCGGTACAGGACTCGGCCGTTGTCAGCACCAAAGAGTTGTCGCGCAAGTAGTCAACGGTATCGTCTGCGATGGACATGACCAGGACTCAGAAGGCTATTGCTCGGTTGACAGGCAAGGCGGCAAAACATTCCAAGAAAACGCGTCAGTAATAATCCTTTCTGTCAGCCCGTTGATAGGGTTGATCTACCACGAATCCACGGCAACCAAAATCAAACAACAGAACGATCAGACCGCTAGTCACGTCCGCCCAGATCGCACTGAACTAACCGTCCGTATTAATCCTCTCCCATTTACCATCAGACTATTGGAAGGGGTAGAACGTCATGAGAGCACTCACCTACCACGGGGCGCATAGCGTGAAAGTGGATACCGTTCCCGATCCGGTTATCGAGGAGAGCGACGACATCATTCTTCGGGTAACGGCCACTGCGATTTGCGGTTCTGACCTTCATCTTTACCGAGGTAAAATTCCAACCGTCGAGCATGGCGATATCTTTGGTCATGAATTTATGGGGATCGTTGAGGAGGTTGGCTCTACGGTTACTGCTGTACAGGCTGGCGACCGTGTCGTTATCCCGTTTGTAATAGCCTGTGGAAGCTGCTTCTTCTGTCAAATGGATTTGTTCGCAGCCTGCGAAACAACCAATACAGGGCGCGGGGCGATACTCAACAAAAAGGCGATTCCCTCGGGCGCCGCCCTTTTTGGCTTTAGTCATATGTATGGTGGCATACCTGGCGGGCAAGCAGAGTACGTACGTGTTCCTAAAGCAAACACAGGGCCTTTCAAAGTGCCTGGGACACTGTCAGACGAGAAGGTTCTTTTTCTATCCGACATCTTGCCAACTGCTTTCCAGGCGGTGACAAACGCCGGGATCAGCAATGGTTCCAGCATTGCCATTTATGGCGCCGGCCCCGTTGGCCTGTTGAGTGCTGCCTGCGCAAGAATGCTGGGGGCGGATCAGATTTTCATGGTTGACCATCATCCCTACCGCTTGGCTTACGCTCAAGAAACCTACGGGGTAATTCCGATAAATTTCGATGAGGACGACGATCCCGCCGACACGATAATTCGCCAGACTAAAGGCATGCGGGGTGTAGATGGCGTGGTTGATGCGGTGGGTTTCGAAGCCAAAGGCAGCACCACCGAGACTGTGCTGGCTACGCTCAAACTGGAAGGCAGCAGCGGCAAAGCATTGCGCCAGTGTATTGCGGCGGTACGACGTGGCGGCGTAGTGAGTGTACCCGGCGTGTACTCTGGGTTCATCCATGGTTTTCTGTTTGGCGACGCTTTTGATAAAGGCCTGACCTTCAAAATGGGACAGACCCACGTCCAGAGGTATCTACCGGAATTACTTGACCACATCGAGACGGGCCGCTTGGCACCCGACGTCATCATCAGCCACCGAATGGCACTGGAACAGGCTGCCGAGGGCTACAAAATTTTTGACAAGAAAGAAGAGGACTGCAGAAAGGTCATCCTGACGCCCGGGAATAATCTGATCGCAACACCAGAATTAGAGGGCAACACCGTCGTCTTAAATACGTAAGACTTTGTTGGGGCGTGAGGACGAGATGTTTAGCCCTTGGGTTGAGATCTCGTCCTTTTCATTCGCGACTCAAATCTGAATCCATTTGGGTCACTTCGATGAATAAGTCATTAGAAACACCGCACGCCTTACTGGCGTGCGGTGACCTCCATCAGGCGTCTTCACGCCCCTGCACTCCCGCCCCCAGGTCTGCACCCGTTATTGGATTGCTTCGGGGTCAGACATCGTGCGGGCCTTCAAGTCCATAAGCAGTGAGTCTTCGTCGGCACTCAATGCCACAGTGGCAGTGCCATCACCGCCATCGACTGCCGGCTTTGGATCTTCCACATAGTCCCAATCGTCACCCTGGTTCCACGGTCCACGAGTGCTTCCTTCGCCCTGAGACAGGTTGAAGTACACATTGGTGAACTCAGGCATACCGGGCAACTTGCCTTGCGGGAAGTTTGGCTGGATCGAGTGCAAGGCTTTTTCGAATGACAGTTGATGCGCAATTTCGCGGGTCATCAGAAACCCCAGAGCTTCTTTTACACCAGGGTCATCAGTGACGTTCATCAGACGTTCGTAAACAATTTTGGCGCGTGCTTCAGCAGCGATGTTGGAGCGCATATCGGCGGTGGGTTCACCGATAGTGTCGACATAGGCGGCTGACCAAGGCACACCTGCAGAGTTGGTCAGTGGCGCACCGGCGCCGTACAACAGCGCGGTGATATGGGAGTCATTGCCGGCGCCGTTAATGGCGCGATACAACTCGCCCTCCTCCTCCACACCTTCCGCCAGCCGACCTTTCGCGCCCTTGTTGAGCATTACGATGATTGAACCGACGATCTCCAGGTGACTGAGCTCTTCGGTGGCGATGTCCATCAGCAAATCCTTTCTGCCAGGATCATCTTCGGCAAGTGCTTGGGTGAAGTAACGGGATGCAGCCGCTAGCTCGCCCTGCGCTCCGCCAAATTGCTCGAGTAAAAGGTTTGCCAAACCAGGATTGGGTTGGGCAACGCGCACGGTGTATTGAAGTCGTTTGTTATGCAGGAACATGACGAATCTCCTCAGGCCTAACAGACGCCGATGCTCATTCGGTGATTCACTGAATGCGGCGCCCACAGTCATCTGAAGGAGATGCAACAGGAAAAATTTTATAAAAATAGAGTGATCGCGACCGATGGTTTTTTGCCGTGCAAATTACCCGTTTTGTGGCCAGTCGTCGGTGACTATTCAAGGTGTTAAAACTTTCGCTTCTTCTCCGCCCTCTACCGCTGTCGCTGCGATTTGCCTGAAAGCGCGGTGGCTGTTCTTCAGCGATGCCACGGTTTCTGTTTCGGACTTTGGAATGAACAGGAGAGGCGTAAAAACAGGACAGGAGTGAATCCGAGATCGAAAGGATCTCATGCAAATATCCTGAACTGTTGAGCTATCAGAGCTTCTATCGATAGACCGTGTTGGTCATACATCCAACCCAAATCTTCTTCGGAGTGCTTGATCATGTCTGATCAATCAGCGAGCGACAGTGCATCAAGCCAGGATCGTACCCCCTCCCGCGTCAGCGAAGGCCTGCCCTACCCCTTGGGCGCGACGTGGGACGGCTCGGGCGTAAACTTTGCTATTTTTTCCGCGAACGCCACCAAGGTCGAGCTGTGCCTGTTCGACGCGCAAGGTATGGAAGAAATCGAGCGTATTGCGCTTCCGGAATTCACCAATGAGATTTGGCATGGATACCTCCCGGATGCCCGGCCAGGCACCTTGTACGGTTATCGAGTTCACGGCCCATACGATCCGGCCAACGGTCATCGCTTCAATCACAATAAATTGCTGATTGATCCATACGCCAAACAGATCTCAGGAGAGCTCCAGTGGGACGACGCCTTGTTTGGCTACACCGTAGGACATAAAGACGGCGATTTGTCATTTGACGAACGTGACAGTGCACCTTTCATGCCTCGCTGCAGAGTCATAGACCCTGCTTTCACTTGGGGCAACACGGCAAAGCCGAACGTGCCCTGGGAAAACACAGTTTTTTATGAGACCCATGTGCGCGGTTTCACCATGCGCCACCCTTCGGTACCAGAACACGAACGCGGTACTTTTGCAGCCTTCCATCAATATGATGTCGTCGAATACATTCGGTCACTCGGCGTGACCTCAGTGGAATTGATGCCAGTGCATTACTTCCTTGACGACAACCATCTCCTGGAAAAAGGCCTGCGCAACTTCTGGGGCTACAACACGCTGGGCTTCTTTGCCCCGCATGCACGCTACATGGCAGGACAATCCATCGGCGAATTCAAGGTCATGGTTTCGCGTTTTCACAAGGCGGGGTTAGAGGTGATTTTGGATGTGGTCTACAACCACACCGCCGAGGGCAACGAGATGGGCCCTACCCTGTCGCTCAAAGGCATCGATAACGCCAACTACTATCGCTTGATGCCCGACGATGCTCGTTACTACATCAACGACACCGGTACCGGCAACACTCTCAATATGAGTCACCCCTGCGTCTTGCAGATGGTGACTGACTCCCTGAGGTATTGGAGCTCGGAGATGGGCGTGGACGGTTTCCGCTTCGACCTGGCTACTATTCTTGGTCGGGAACCTGACGGGTTTAGCGAGGGTGGTGGTTTCCTTGATGCGTGTCGCCAGGATCCTGTGCTCGCTAAAGTGAAGCTCATAGCCGAACCATGGGACTGCGGCCCAGGAGGTTACCAAGTCGGCAATTTCCCGCCGGGCTGGATGGAGTGGAACGACAAGTTCAGGGACATCTCGCGGGCCTTCTGGAAAGGTGACGACGAAATGCTGGGTGACTTCGCCAAAATATTCTTGGGCTCGGGTGACCAGTTCAATCGACGGGGTCGCAAGCCCGCCTCATCCGTCAATTTCATTACCGCCCACGATGGCTTTACGCTGAATGACCTCGTCTCGTACAACGAGAAACACAACGAGGCCAATGGCGAAGACAATCGTGATGGACATTCAGATAACAGGTCGTGGAACTGTGGCGTCGAGGGGCCAACCGAAGATCCTGCCATCATTGAACTGCGGTACCGGCAGATGCGCAATCTTCTTAGCACGCTATTCCTTTCCCAAGGGACCCCGATGCTCTTGGCCGGCGATGAATTTGCCCGTACTCAAGGCGGAAGCAATAATGCCTATTGTCAGGACAGTGAAATCGGCTGGGTCGATTGGAACGTGAGTGAAAAAAGCAGCGAGCTGCAGGAGTTCGTCAGGTACCTGATTGAACTACGCAATCGCTACCCTCTGCTTCGACGCAACCGCTTTTTCACCGGAGAATACGACGAAGGCTTGGGCGTCAAAGACGTTAGCTGGATCCAGCCAAACGGCGAAGAAATGGGCATGGAGCAGTGGCATGACGGCAACAACCGCTGCATGGGTATCCTGCTGGATGGCCGCACTCAGACCAGCGGCATTCGCAGGGAAGCCGTCGATCATTCGCTTCTGATTATCGTCAATGCGCACCATGATGTTGTAGGTTTTACATTGCCAGAGGTACCCCAAGGCAAACACTGGGCACTTCAGTTGGATACCCACCAGCCAGACCTTGAACCTGGCGAGTCATTTGCCTTTGGTGATCAGTACCAGGTTACCGGCCGTTCTGTGCTGATGTTCGAGCTAAAAAAACCTTCAACGAAAAAACGGAAGTAATACGGCTGCGCGCTCATTTGCACCCGGCTAAGGTTGAAACCGTACGTTGAACCCCTCCCGGAGCGCCGGGTCTGCTCCTGTATGACTCTGTGGGAATAGTCCAATGTCCGCCAAAAACACCCTTGTCGTGCTCGCTCGGGGAGGATATGCCGCTCGAGGTGTTCTGTACCTGATCATTGGTATCTTTGCACTGCTGGCGGCTCAAGATTCAACAAAGCCCAAGGACAGTCATAAAAGCCTTGAGGCGTTGCTAAGCCAACCTTTCGGATATGTTTTAGTAGGGCTGGTGGTGGCAGGTCTACTTGCCTTCGCAGGGTGGCGGTCATTACAAGCCATTCGCGATGTCGATCATCACGGTACAAAACTCAAGGGGCTGGTGATTCGTGCAGGTTTATTGGCGGGAGGTTTGATCAATGGCGCGCTTGCGTTTTTTGCACTGGGCCTACTTATTAGCGGCGTCAGAAGCTCCGGCAATTCCGGAGATGGGCAGACAAAGGATTTGCTGGCGCATCTTTTGTCCTGGGATCACTCAAATGTGCTGGTCTTTCTCGTGGCGCTTGTCCCACTGGGCGTTGGTATTGCTCACATCATCAAGGGATGGAAGGCATCGTTCGAGAAGTACTTCGAAGCTGACGAAGATGTGATGCGGTACATACGCCCGGTGTCTCGGTTTGGACTTATTGCCCGAGGCGTGGTGTTTATCGAGATAGCACTGCTCCTGGCGATGAGCGGTTCCCGGTATAAAGCCACAAATCCCCCTGGCATGAAGGAAGCCCTTGATGCGCTTCAGAATCTGCCAGCGGGACCTGCGATTTTAATGGTGATGGCTTTTGGGTTGATTGCCTTTTCGGCTTACAGCTTTTCCGAAGCAGCCTGGCGCAAAATAAACATGGATGTGCCGGGTGTACCGGCATCTTAGCCAGTATCAATACATTCCAATGGCCCACCCATCAGGCTTTACTCACTTTCGGTGAGCGCACGACGATGGAAATCAGGAAGCCGTTTCAAGGCGTATTCGGTAGCTGCTGTCTGCACCTGGCAGCGGGTGCCGGAGAACCGATGCTCGTGACTGAAAACACGACATTGCTCCTGCGACTGAAACGCCCAGGCGAAGCAAATGGTGCCGGCGGGAATGCCATCGAAATCTTCCGGGCCCAGTATCCCGGTCGTGGCTACGGCGACATTGGCGGTGGCATCCGGTTTTCGCGTTCGATTTATCGGCCTGCCAGTCGTCGACGTTTGGATAAATAGCCTTTCAGTCATCTCGATGGAACATTGCGCTCAGCGACGTCCTCTATCGCAACACCAAGACACGCTGAGGATGCCGCCATGATCGATCCATCAACCGGAATGAAGCCAGGCGAGCGGTATGCTGTCGAAAGCCTGGAACGCACGAAACACTTTCCTGGATTCTTCCTTGATGGAAAGTATTACCTCAGCCCCGAGTTGATGACAGCGGTCGGATGGTTGGAAGGACAGACGTTTTATTACGACGAGCTCGACCCTACCGGAGAACCGGTGTTTCCAAACGGGATCGCGGGCAGGATTGAAAACCTGACACTTATTTTAGTGGATGGTGCGCGTCTGAACCTCAACGAGGTGCAATACAACGCCCGCGAAGAAATGACCTCATCTGAGGTTGAACGCCGCCCTGCTCCGCTTGCTCGCCAAACCTTCCACCCGCTCAATAACAAGCTGGTGGTGATCACCGGTGCTTCAAGTGGGATAGGCCGAGCAGCGGCTCATGCATTTGCCGACAAAGGCGCTCGCCTGGTGCTGGGTGCCCGTGACAAGGCCGCACTCGATGAAGTTGTCGAAGAATGTGCAGCACGTGGCGCTTCAGCCTTGGCGGTGCGCACGGATGTCACCAATAGCGAGCAGATGCGGGCTCTGGCAGAACAAGCCGCGGCCTTCGGCGACGGTCGAATCGACATCTGGATCAACAACGCAGGTGTGGGTGCGGTCGGCAGCTTCGATGAAACTCCGCTGGAAGCGCATGAGCAAGTGTTGCAGACAGATCTATTGGGTTACCTGCGTGGTGCCTATGTGGCATTGCCCTACTTCAAAGCACAACGGCGCGGGATCCTGATCAATACCCTGTCCCTGGGCAGTTGGGTCGCACAGCCGTATGCCGTCGCCTACTCAGCCAGTAAATACGGTTTGCGCGGTCTGAGCGAAGCGCTGCGCGGGGAACTGTACGACCATCCAGACATTCATGTCTGCGATATCTATCCGGCGGTCATGGACACCCCGGGATTTCGCGACGGTGGCAATTTCACTGGCCATGCGCTGAAACCCCCGCCGCCCATTTATGACCCGCGTCTGGTCGCCGAGGCCATGGTGGCTTGTGCGTTGCGTCCGAGACCGAGCACTACCGTCGGTGCCGCTGCAACGATGGCGCGGATAGCGCATTTCCTGCTGCCGGGTTTTCCGAACCTGTCTGGCTGGTTGACTCGCCTTGGCTTGCAACACAGCCCGCAGACAAAATCTACACCGGGCAATCTCTTTGCCCCCTCGAATGCTCAACGTCAGGTTGAAGGTGGATGGCGGACACAGGCACATCGACCCTCGCTTGCTGTTGTCGTGGGTGCGACGCTTTTGCTAGGCGCAATGATGATTGCTCTCAAGCACCATGGCAGCGATCAGGCCGGCTTATCAAGAGGCTCGAAATCTAAAAAATGAATCCCTCGACACAGTGTCTTCCGTCGTCCCAGCGTACCTCAAGACCCTGTAGGAGCAGCCGCAGGCTGCGATCTTTTGCGCATGCAAACATGCTCAAGCGATCGCAGCCTCGTTTCACTCGACAGCTCCTACAGGACGCCATGGATCTCGGAAACCACCTGCATCGTTGCCTCTTCAATCGTTCCTTCATTACGGCACAAAACCCAGCCATGATCGGCAATCGCTTGTTCAAACGCCTCGGTACACGCCGCATGCTCTTGCCGTGAATGGAGCACGGTACTGCCCAGTCCCCGTGAACGTGCCGCTGCCCTTGCCCATGACAGATCAGGGTCAGTGACAACCCCGACATGCAGGTCCGGCACTTGAACGTGTCGTTCAATATTGAGCTGCAGAATCTCTGCAAACGGGATTGTCCGGCGAAACGCGGCATCGGACGGGTACCAACGATCGATCAGGATGATGCTGCCCAACGGTTGTTGAGGCAGCACGTGCCGGGAAATCCACGCGCGGCTATCAGCAAAGCGCTGACAAATCGCCAACTCCAGATCCCGGGAGGGGTCTCTGACGAATTGGTTGACCAGGGCCATGGTTTCACCTCTGAAGGGATCGCTTTTTTTCTCGCAAAGCCGGATCACCTTCCTGTTCTCTGCCCTCAATGCTTTCGTGACGGCTTCCAGAAGCGTGGTTTTACCGGTGCCCTTGGGCCCATCCAGGGAAACGAACAGCGCTCGATTCATTCTTCAACCAACAATTGATGCACGGTTTTTTCTACCCGGTTGGTTCGCGGGAATCGCTTGGCGCGACTTCGCGAATCATGTGGAAGCCCCTGTGAACAGGCATTGACGAGCACTCTAACGCGCTTTTTGGTCAAAGGGTCTCAGAATCCAGCAGCGCCGAGCTGATCGCGTCCCCCTCACTCGTCAGCGCCAGGCGAACCTGGCGTTGGTCCTGGTCGTCGGGGATTCGAACGATCAGGCCTTTGCGCTCATGGCGATCGAGCATGCGAGTCATGGCCACCCGGCCAAAAGCAACGCTGGAAAATATCTCGAACTCGCACTGCGCCGCCAAATCCAATGTTAAAACCAACGGAGGCAAGCGACATGAATAGCGATGACCGCGATATCGACGTTGAATCACAAGCGACATCACAGGTTTCGCCCACCGATGCATCAGGCAAGCCGGTCAATGTGGTGGAAAGAGACTTGCAGGATACGGACAGTGACACCCTGGGCGTTGATGAGACCCTCACACCCTCGTCGATCCGAACCAAAGAACAGGCAGCAGAAGAACTCAATCGAAAAACAGCAGAGATAGAGCGCAAGGTAGCGGACGGCAACTAGCTGGTTTTTGCGCGGTTGAAACTGGGAGGTCTATAACAGATCTCCCTTCTTTCGTTTGCGGCCATCATGCGGTAGAGGGTCAGCAATTCACACAACCAAGCCGTGATCAATACCTGTCATTAATCCGTTTCCCCCTGACACAAATAAGCTTTTGCCAACGGTTTAACGATCCCTTCAACACCCTCAAGCCCGCTGGTCTAGGCTTTGGCACGTGATTGCGGAGAAATTCACGGCTCATTCTGAATTAATGTTTTAACTAGGTAGTTACCTATCGATATAATGCCCCCATCATTTCAACGGGACATTCAACGTGAAGCAGAGTCAACGCCTCTCGGGCATAGCAAAATTCATTCTGGTCGGGCTGGGGGTGATCATCGCCCTCCTCGGCCTGGCATTGGCTGCCGGTGGCGTGAAACTGGTCGGCCTGGGCGGGTCCTGGTACTTCCTGGTGGGCGGGCTGGTGATGGCCGTCTCGGGTCTGCTGATCGCTCGCTGCAAAACCGCCGGTGCCTGGTTGTTCGCAGCGTTCCTGGTGGGCACGGCGATCTGGGCCGTGAGTGATGCCGGGCTGGTGTTCTGGCCGGTGTTCTCGCGCCTGTTCATGTTCAGTGCCGTGGGCCTGGCGGTCACGCTGGTCTATCCGCTACTCAAGCGGGCCAATGGTGGCGTCCCGGGGCGCGGTGCCTATGCCGTCGCGGCGGTGTTGGCGGTTGCGCTGGCGGTGGCCGCGGGCAACATGTTCGTTGCGCACCCGACGGTCGCTGCGACGGGCACGGGTCCGGGCCTGACGCCGGTCGAGCCGGCCAACGCGCAGAAGGACTGGGCTCACTACGGCAATACCGAGGGCGGTAGCCGCTTTGCTGCGCTGGATCAGATCAACCGCGACAACGTCGACAAGTTGAAAGTCGCCTGGACGTACCACACCGGTGACGTCGCCGAGAGCGATGGCAATGGCGCCGAAGACCAGCTCACTCCGCTGCAGGTCGGCAACAAGGTGTTCATCTGCACCCCGCATAACAACCTGATCGCACTGGATGCCGACACCGGCAAGGAACTCTGGAAAAACCCGATCAACGCGAAGTCGAAAGTCTGGCAGCGTTGCCGTGGGATGGCTTATTTCGATGCCACGAAGACCATCGCTCAGCCGGGCAACTCGAGCATCATCGCAGCCACCCCTGCCCCGGCAGCCAATTGCCAGCGCCGCTTGCTGACCAATACCATTGATGCCCGCCTGATCGCGGTAGATGCCGACACCGGCGAGTTCTGCCAGGGGTTCGGCACCAACGGCCAGGTTGATCTGAAGGCGGGCCTGGGTGATGTTCCGGACAGTTATTATCAGCTGTCTTCCGCACCGTTGATGGCGGGCACCACTGTGGTAGTCGGCGGTCGCGTGGCGGATAACGTGCAAACCGACATGCCGGGTGGCGTGATCCGAGGGTTCGATGTGATCACTGGCGCCATGCGCTGGGCATTCGACCCGGGCAACCCGCAGGATCGCCAGGCGCCGGCCGACGGCAGTACTTATGCGCGCAGCACGCCGAACAGCTGGGCGCCGATGTCCTACGACCCGGCGACCAATACGGTGTTCCTGCCGATGGGCAGTTCTTCCACCGACATCTATGGTGTCGAACGCAGCAAGCTCGATCACACCTACGGCGCCTCGATCCTGGCGCTGGACGCCACCAGCGGTGAAGAACGCTGGGTGTTCCAGACCGTGCACAACGACCTCTGGGACTTCGACCTGCCGATGCAGCCGAGCCTGATCGACTTCGCCAAGGACGGCAAAACCGTACCGGCGCTGGTCATCGGCACCAAGGCTGGACAAATCTACGTTCTCGATCGTGCCACCGGCAAGCCGCTGACCGACGTTAAAGAAGTGCCGGTCAAAGCCGCCAATATCCCCAACGAACCGTACTCGCCCACCCAGCCGAAATCGCTGGGCATGCCGCAGATCGGTGCCCAGCACCTGACCGAATCCGACATGTGGGGGGCCACGCCGTACGACCAGTTGTTGTGCCGTATCGATTTCAAATCGATGCGTTATGACGGCCTGTACACCGCGCCGGGTACCGACAAATCCCTGAGTTTCCCGGGCTCCCTGGGTGGCATGAACTGGGGCAGCATCTCCACCGACCCTGTGCACGGCTTTATCTTCGTCAACGACATGCGCCTGGGTCTGTGGATTCAGATGATCCCGTCGCAGAACAAGGCTCAGGCCGCTTCCGGTGGCGAAGCGCTGAACACCGGCATGGGCGCCGTGCCACTCAAGGGCACGCCCTATGCGGTGAACAAAAACCGCTTCCTGTCGGTCGCCGGCATTCCTTGCCAGGCACCACCATTCGGCACGCTGACCGCCATTGACATGAAGACGCAGAAGGTCGCCTGGCAGGTTCCGGTCGGCACCGTAGAAGACACCGGTCCCCTGGGTATTCGCATGCACCTGCCGATCAAGATTGGCCTGCCGACCCTCGGCGGCACCCTGTCGACTCAAGGGGGCTTGATCTTCATCGCCGGGACTCAGGACTTCTATCTGCGCGCCTTCAACAGCGGCAACGGTGAAGAGGTGTGGAAAGCCCGCCTGCCCGTCGGCAGCCAGGGCGGCCCGATGACCTACGTCTCGCCGAAAACCGGCAAGCAGTACGTCGTCATCACCGCCGGTGGTGCACGTCAGTCGACCGATCGCGGCGACTACGTGATGGCTTACGCCTTGCCGTAAACCGCTACGCCCGCCTCGCTGGCGGGCCATCTCTCTTGGCGCGTCGCGCGGCACCTGTGGGTGCCGCGCCGCTTTGCGCATTCGTTCAAGATTCCACCAGGAAGACTCACATGTTGTTGGCTGTTCGCTTTTCCCATGCAGGCCGGGGTTTGTTGCTGGGCCTGACCTGCAGCGTCACCCTTCCCGCCTTCGCCGCTACCGATCTTTTGACCCGAAATACCCTGACCGGTGATTGGGGTGGCCTGCGCCAGCAGATGGATCAGGACGGCATCAAATTCACCGGTGACTACAGCGGCGAAACCGCCTACAACGCTGATGGCGGCCTGCACCGTTCGGCCCGTTACTCGCAGAACATCAAGCTCGGCGCGCAGTTCGACCTGAGCAAACTGTATGGCGTGGATAACGCCGGCAAGATTCAACTGACCATCAACGACCGACGCGGTAACAGCGCCTCCGAGGATCTGGTCGGCAACCGCCTGCCCATCCAGGAAAACTACGGCGGTCTCTACACCCGTCTGACTGAACTGAGTTACGAGCGCAGCCTGTTGACCCCTGAGCTCAACGTGAAGCTGGGGTACATGGCCATGGGCAACGACCTCGGCGGCCTGGACAGTGGCATTCTCTGCAACTTCATGAACGCCGGTTTCTGCGGACATCCACTGAACATGTCCGGCGGCAGCGGCTGGACCAACTACCCCAACGCCCACTTGGGCGTGCGCGTGAAATACGACCTGTCGTCGTCCTGGCAGCTGCGTGTGGCGGCCTTTAATGTCGATCCCGAGAGCAACGGCAACTCCAGCCGTGCCTGGCATCTGGGGCCGAAACATACGACCGGCACCGTGGTGCCGATCGAACTGGTGTACAAGCACGGGGGTGATTTGCCCGGGGAGTACAAGGTGGGCTACTACTACGACAGTTCCGACGTGAAACGCATTGGCAGCGATAGTGAAGTGTCCGGTCGCGGCGGTCATTACCTGCTGATTGATCAGGCCGTGTGGCGTTCGCCCACGTCCGAGGGCCGCAGCCTGCACGCCTTCGGCCAATACTCGGCGGCCAGCGAAGCGGCTTCACCGTTCAGCAAGTGGTATGGCACCGGAGTGGTTCTGTACAAACCGTTCGAAGGTCGCCCGCGTGACACCGTCGCCCTGGGCTATGGCCGGGCCGTCCCTAACCCGCGCAGCCGCGATGTACAGCAGGACGCCGCGCTCGCCAATGGCACAACCTTGCCGAATCTGGACAGTGGCGAACAATTGGTCGAGCTTGGCTATGGCTACCAGGCCACGTCCTGGCTGACGCTGCGCCCTAATGTGCAATACATCATCGAACCGGGCGCGTTTTCCGGGCAGGACATTGACAATGCGTTGGTGTTTGGTTTGCAGGTAAAAGCTGCGCTCTGACCGGGATTTCGTGAACGCCACAAAACACTGTAGGAGCCGGCTTGCCGGCGATGGCGGTGTATCAGGCGACAGGGATGCTGGATGTGCCGGCCTCATCGCTGGCAAGCCAGCTCCTACAGGGATCTCCTGCAAACACGAGGTTTGTGAACGCCACAAAACACTGTAGGAGCCGGCTTGCCGGCGATGGCGGCGGGTCAGGCGACAGGGATGCCGGATGTGCCGACCTCATCGCTGGCAAGCCAGCTCCTACAGGGATCGTGGGTGCACGCGGGGTTTGTGATCACCACAAAACACTGCACGCGGGGTTTGTGAACGCCACAAAACACTGTAGGAGCCGGCTTGCCGGCGATGGCGGTGTATCAGGCGACAGGGGTGCTGGATGTAATGGCCTCTTCGCTGGCAAGCCAGCTCCTACAGGGATCGTGGGTGCGCACGGGGCTGGTTTTAAACCAGAAATGCTGCGATGGGCGCGTGCGTCATGCGTACAATGCGCCCCCCCTTAAATCGCAAATGTTTACCCATGAAAAAGCTGTTGTCCGTTGTAGCACTGACCCTCTCTTGCATTCTCCCCGTATTCGCCAATCCTCCTGCGACCTTTACCGAAGCCAAGGTCATCGCCAAGCAAAAAATCTACCTCGACCAGGCCAACAGCCCCATGGGCGAGCTGTACTGCGGCTGCAAATGGACCTGGGTGGGCAAATCCGGCGGTCGTATCGATGCCGAGTCGTGCGGCCTCAAAGCCAGAAAGCAGGAGAATCGGGCAGAACGAACCGAGTGGGAACACATCGTTCCCGCCTGGACTTTCGGTAACCAGCGCCAATGCTGGCAGAACGGTGGTCGCGAGCATTGCGTAGATGCTGACCCAGTGTTTCGAGCCATGGAAGCCGACCTTTTCAACCTCTACCCCTCTGTCGGGGAAGTGAACGGCGACCGCAGTAATTTCAACTACGGCATGGCCACCGGGGTCGCTCCCCAGTACGGCCAGTGCAAAACGCGGGTTGATTTTGATCAACGTGCCGCCGAACCCCGTGACGAGGTGAAAGGCCTGGTCGCCAGGACAACCTTCTACATGTTCGACCGATACAACCTCAGCATGTCCCGTCAACAGCAACAGCTACTGATGGCCTGGGACAAGCAGTACCCGGTTTCGTCCTGGGAGAAGGAACGGGATCGACGCATTGCAGCCATCATGGGGCATTCCAATCCATTCGTGACGGGCGAGCGTCGTTGGTCGCAAGGCTACAAGGCGGCGGGTGACGGGGTCGTCGGCGCCGCTCCAGTCAGTCCCCCTCGCGCACCCACCCTGCCTACTCTGGCGAGCGCAAGCGCAATGGGTTCGATCATTGGTAACCGCAAAAGCCAGGTCTACCACCTGTCGATGGGCTGCCCTGGTTATGCTCAGGTGTCTGCAAAAAACCAGATAACCTTTGATACTGAATCCGAAGCTCAGGCGGCGGGATATCGCAAGGCAGGCAACTGCAAATAATCGTTTCTCGATGAAGCCTTCGGGCTTCATCCACGACCATCTCGTCTCATTCCTGCCCGGCCAACCCTCACGGTTTTGTTCGATAATCGCACGGCTTCGCCTCCCGGGGCACCCTCCCTGCCCCATTGTTTGGCACCCTATGCATCATTGCGTTAACCGTGATTCAAGCGGTTTTCCTTCCGATCATTCTGTTGGGCCAAACAAAAACAGGAGTACGCCTTGATCAACAAAACATTCGAATCCGTCGCTGCTGCACTAGACGGGATTGCCGACGGTTCGGTCATCATGGTGGGTGGCTTCGGCACTGCCGGGATGCCGTCGCAGTTGGTCGATGGTGTCATCGAGTCGGGTGCTCGCGAGCTGACCATCATCAGCAACAATGCCGGCAATGGCGAAATCGGCCTGGCCGCCTTGCTCAAGGCCGGGCGCGTTGCCAAGGTCATCTGCTCGTTTCCACGCCAGTCCGACTCCTATGTATTCGACGAGCTCTACCTGGCCGGCAAGGTGCAGCTCGAGGTCGTGCCACAGGGCAACCTGGCCGAACGCATTCGCGCGGCAGGCTCGGGAATCGGTGCGTTTTACTCGCCTACCGGATTTGGCACCTTGCTGGCCGAAGGCAAGGAAACCCGCGTCATCGACGGTCGCAACTATGTGCTGGAAATGCCGTTGCACGCCGACGTTGCACTGATCAAGGCCGAACAAGGCGATCGCTGGGGCAATCTCACCTATCGCAAGGCCGCGCGAAATTTTGGCCCGATCATGGCCATGGCCGCGAAAACCACCATCGCCCAGGTCAATCGGATCGTCGAGTTGGGCGAGCTGGACCCTGAGCACATCGTCACGCCAGGGATCTTCGTCCAGCGCGTGGTCGCCGTGTCGCGCGCCTCCATTTCGAATGCCAACGTCAACTGAGGCCCGCCATGACTGTCATGAAAAAACTCTCGCGTAACGAAATGGCCCAACGCGTGGCCGACGACATTCTCGAAGGCGCGTACGTGAACCTGGGCATTGGTGTGCCTACACTGGTGGCCAACTACCTGGGTGACAAGGAAGTGTTCCTGCACAGTGAAAACGGTGTACTGGGCATGGGCCCGAGCCCTGCACCGGGTGAGGAAGACGATGACCTGATCAACGCGGGCAAACAGCACGTAACGCTGCTGCCCGGTGGCGCCTTCTTCCACCACGCCGATTCGTTCTCGATGATGCGCGGCGGACACATCGACATTGCCGTGCTGGGTGCCTTCCAGGTCTCGGTCACCGGCGACCTTGCCAACTGGCACACCGGCGCCGAAGGTTCCATTCCCGCCGTGGGTGGCGCGATGGACCTGGCGACAGGCGCGCGCCAGGTGTTCGTGATGATGGATCACCTGACCAAGTCGGGCGAAAGCAAACTGGTGCCGCAATGCACCTACCCGCTGACCGGCATTGGCTGCGTGACCCGCATTTACACCGACCTGGCGATTCTGGACGTCACGACTGATGGCTTGAAGGTGCGGGAGATTGTCGCGGATATCAGCTTTGAGGACTTGCAGACGCTTAGTGGCGTGCCGTTGATTCGGTAAAAGGTCGCGCAACAACATGCCGGGCGACTGCAAGTTTGTCCGGCATTGCTCCTGCATCTACCCGCCTAACCTGGGAGGTCTTTGGCATCCGCCAATCGATACCAGGCAACTCCTTCCCCATCTACTGTCACCCTCACCCTTCCCCGCTCGACCAGATAATTCAAATTGGCCAGGGCCTCGCCAGTCGCCAGCGACAACAGCTCCTCATCAATCCTGCGCGCGAACAGCACGGGGAACACATCGACCACGCGCTTGGGCCCTTCCGCCAGCAACACCTGCAGCCGATCGAGGGCGCGCCGGTGGCTGCGGTCCAGATGGTCGAGGCGTGCGTGCAAACGGTGGAACGGGTCGTCGTGGGCTGGCAATACCAGCACATCGTCGGGCACCTTCTGGCGGATCTTTTCCAGGGACTGCAACCAGTCATGCAGCGGATCGGCCTGGGGTTCGGTGGCGACCACCGAGACGTTGGAGGAAATGCGCGGCAGGACCTGATCGCCGGAAATCAGCAGCTTGAGTTCCGCGCAGTAGAAACAGGCATGTTCCGGTGAATGCCCGGAACCGACGATGACCTGCCATTGATGCGCGCCGATGCGCAGGGTCTGGCCATCGCGAAGGCGTCGGTATTGTGGCGGCATCGGGTAAATCTTTTTTCCATAGCCGCCATAGCGCTGACGCAGATCATCCAGCGCGGCAGCATTCCAGCCGGCACGGTGATAGAAGTCCACGTGTGCCTGGGGAGCCGGGCACCCTTCTTCGGCGATCAGCACCCGGCAGGTCATGTATTCGCCGAGGGTCATCCACAGCTCGCAGGCGTGTTCGTTGACCAGCCAGCCGGCCATGCCGATGTGGTCCGGATGCATGTGCGTGGCGAAGATGCGGCTGGGTCCGTCTTCGCCCAATGGAGAATCGATACCCGTCAGTGCGTTCCAGGCTTGTACGGTGGCCTGGGTGTGCATGCCGGTGTCGAAAATCGCCCAGCCCAGGTCATCGCGGACCGCCCACAGATTGATGTGCGACAGCGATAGCGGCAATGGCATGCGCAACCACAGCACGCCCGGCGCGATCTCTTTGGCCGTGCCGGGTAACGGGGGTTCACCGCAGGGATAAATCAGTGGGATCCGTGTGGTCTTGCGCGCAACCATGGAGCTCTCCCTGGCAGTAAAACCCTGGCACCTGAGCGGTCGCGGGTATTGGCATTGTTGACGATGGCTTCATCGGCCCGCAGCCGGGCATTGGATATGTTTTCAGATTTTCCTCATCAGTGCAGCCACCCTTTAAGGGTGGTTGCTCACCCCTGTGGGAGCTGGCTTGCCAGCGATGGCGCAGGTTCAGGCATAAAATGTGTCGAATAATGAATCGCTATCGCCGGCAAGCCGGCTCCTACAAGGGATCGGTGTATGACGGACGAACAGGTTTCATACTAACCCTGTGAATCATCGCGGTTGAATAACAGAGGCGCCATGCGGGTCTGGCAATAGCTGGTGCCAGGCGCCGTTGATTCGCTCGTTATTTCCAGCAAGGCCAGACTAGCGGTCACCCCATCAAGCGTGCCGGACAGCCCCAGCACCGCTTCCCCCCCTGCCGCCACCAGCGCAAGGGATTGCGTTGCAATACCGGCACGGGCCGAATGCAAGTCAGTGAATCCTTCAACTGGCAACGTACCCGTCGCCCGCACGAGACGACCCGAGACGTAACCCAGGTTATTTTCAGAAGCCGCGTAGACCTTCAACTCCAGCGTCGAACCGTCGGCCCCCATCCATCTCCCCGTCAAGGCATTTCCCGATACCACGTTCTTGCGGCACCGAGACAGGTCAGGCGCTTGAAAGGACTCTCTTCTATAGGTCAATTTGTCGATATAGCTACCAGCCTTGACCAGACCGGGAAAGTCGCTGGACGCGACCATATTGTGTGCTACGACCAGCACCTCCTCACCGTCCCGCAGACTGATCTGGCCCGATAAACCCGAGCACCAGTGCCAGCTCGGATCAGCAGGCGCCTCATCGACGGCATGCCACGAGATGCTCAACGCCACAGGCTGCCCCAATGCCGCTGTCGCCCCGTTGCCGGCCTGTACTCCCCTAACCTCATAAGTGCCGACCGAACCGGTCGATGATTGATAGATGCCAGTCAGGCCGCCGTCGACTTCTCGCAACGTCATGATCGAACCATATTCGTTTTTCCAGGTACCTGCCGCGGACATTCATGCCTCCTCAAAGGGTAAGGGACGCCGCCACCGACGGCGTCCGTTTGCGGGTTGTTCCAAGGGTTTCAGTGCAACGGTTCGCCTTCGGTTTCCGGCATGAACAGCGCCAACAACAGGCTGGCGAGCATGAAAGCGTTGATCAGCGTCGTGGTCATGTTGAAGGACGTGCCGTAGGCCACCAGTGCACCGATCAGGCTGGGTGCCAGGATGTTGGCTACACGTTGAGCGAATATTGCCCAGCTATAGCCCAGCAGACGCAGGCGGGTTGGATACATCTCACCGATCCAGGTGTCCCAGACGCCCCATGCACCCATGCTGAAAAAGGCCAGGGCAAAATTGCTCAGGTAGAGCATCTCCAGGGTCTGGGCATTGGTGAAACCGTATCCGGCCAGCACTGAGGCGCCGATGAACGACACCACGACCTGCTTGCGGCCCAGGCGGCCGGTGAGCCAGGACGCCGCCATGTACCCCGGGATCATGCACAGCGCCGAGATAGCGATGAACCCGTAACTTTGCGGCAGGCTCAAGCCACGTTGCTGCAGCAAGGTCGGCAACCAGGTCTGCAACCCCCAGTAGCCCCAGGAAAAGGTGAAGTTGATCACGATCTGCAACAGGCTGACCTTGCCCATGCCCGCGGAGAATATTTCCCGGTGCGTCCCCTTCAGGGTTTTTTCGACCAGCAACTCACAGTCCCGAGGAATCTGGACCGCCCCGCGGCTGAGCCTTTGGATCACGCTGCGCGCCTCTGCCTGGCGCCCCACCGAAGCCAGCCAGTATGGCGATTCCGGCACCCACCAGGCGATGGCGAAAGCCCAAAGGCTTCCCAGCGAACTGACGGCAATGATGGTGCGCCAGCCAAACGGCATCAGCCAGATCGTCGCGCCCAACGCCAGCAACACTCCCACAGGCCAGCCTGACGCGAGGTACACGGTGCAGGTCCCGCGAACCCTGACCGGCAACAGCTCCTCGAAATGCGCAAAGGTCACCACCATCATGCCCACGGCCGCCATCCCGCTGAGCAAGCGCAACAGGTAAAACATGGGGTAATTGGGGGCGAAGGCACTGATCAGGGAAATCACGCCGTACAACGCCATGCTCAGGATGATGGAACGCTTGCGCCCAAGCCGTTCGGCGTACTTCCCCCAGATCAGCGAACCGATCAGCATGCCCACGAAAATGGCGCCGATCAGATTGCCGATCGCCAGTGAATCAAGCTGAAAATCCTTGCCGACCAGAGGCGCCGTGTAGACGATGATCATCATCTCCCAGGCCTCGATGGCGAACACGAAGAACAGTCCCAGACAACTTTTCAAATGCTCCCGGGTCAACGGGAAATTCTCGAACACCTGGCCCACCGACATTCCACGGGACGGGTAAGCGTCCGGGACAGTGGTGGAACCCGCAGCAACGACTGACGATAGTTGGCTCATGAAGGGTCATCCTGTTAGACGCGAAACCGGCGCTCTGGCCGGTCCGGCGTGCGGTAATGAATCAGGCCTTGACGCAATTGCCGATCGGGACCGGTCCCTGGAACAGGCCGAAGGCTTCGATTTCGGCCTCCGGGGGTGGTTCGCAGCTGCCGACCCGGCTGGGGGCCCAGCCGAATCGACGCTTCATGCCCGCCAGTGATTCGGCCATCTTGAACGCCGCGACCACCGGGTCGATGACCGGGACACCGATCTCGGCCTGGACGTGCTCGAAGAAGCCAAACTCGATGGTGCAACCCAGAATGATGGCTTCGGCACCGTCCTCTTCCACGGCGCGCCGGGCCTGTTCGATGATCCGTCGACGGGTGAGCGCGTGGTCGCGCTGGAACTCATCGACGCCCATACCCAACGGACGCATGGACGCCAGTTTGTCACCGGCACCGCAGGCCCTGACCCGAGCGCTCATTTGCTCGATCCACTTGTTGCGCCCGACGATGATCGAGTACCGATTGGCCAGATTGGCCGCCACCTGCAGGCTGGCCTGGCAGGGACCGACAACAACCGTTTGCCCGGAAATCTCGCGGGCGTCGTCCAGTACCGGGTCGTAGAAGCAGCCCAGGACCAGGGCATCAATGTCACGCTTGGCACAATCTCGGGCGATGCGCACGCTGCGCTCGTAGATCAGCGCTTCGTAACTGCGATATTCCAGGTGCGTGGGGCTGGGTTGCATGTCCAGGGAAACCACTTCGACCTGGGTTGAAGGCTGCTTGATCGAGTGCAGCAGCTGCGCGATGGGTTCATCGAACGTGGCATTACCGATAGGGTTCAGCCAACGCACGGTTACGGGAACATCCTGCGGTTCGGCAGTGGTCAACAATGGGCTCATTCTTCGAATCCTCCAGCGAGTCAGAAGCTCTTGACCAAGGCCATGGTCAGCGAGTTGGAATACGGCAGGTTGTCGGTGTGGTAGTAGTCGAAGTTCAGGTTGGCCGACACGAAGACGCCCGCCTTTGCCCACCCGGTGTAGGTCATGGACGGGCCGACTTTGCCCTCGCGTGACTCTTCGAAGTCCGAAGCCGTGCGATTGTTGATGTTGTAGACGTGGTGCACACCGAGCCACAGGCTGTCGGTCACCAGGTAACCGGCGGCAATGTCGCCCAGCCACAGGCTCACGCCACCGCGCAGATGCTTGGGATCGCCTTCGCCAAAGTCCGTGGTATTGCGGTCTTTCTCCGCGTAGTAGATGCCGGCGGGGGTGAAGGTCGCAGCGAATTTGCCGATCTGCAGGTAGTTGGCGATGCTGAAGCTGTAGGCATAGCGGTTGAAGCCGGCCCCAAAACCGTCGGCATCGTGATTGCCGTTGGGGAACTCGATCATCAGCGTCGGGCTGGTCCAGAAGGTCACGTAGTCTGAAGACGCATAGGGTTTCGTCGGTTCGACGACGTTGTAGTAATACTCGAAGCCGATGTTGGGCGAGGCTACGCCCCAGCCATTGTCGCTGCCGCCACCGTCGGTGCTGGAGTAACCGGGGACAGCACCGGCCCAGAATTCGAACTGGTCACGGTGAGTACCGGTAAAGCCGGTTTCGCTGAAGTACGCCAGCACCGTGTTGGAGCCGGCCCGGACATCATCTTCGGCGGTGCGGTTGACCACCGGAAACGATTCGATTGCCCATGAACCGGGGACGCCGGGCTGGGCGAAGCCGATGAATTGATCGGCATGGGCCGTTGCAGCCAGGCCCAACGTCAGGCCGAGCGGAAACAGCGCGCCTGAGCACGACAAATTGCGAAGTTTCATCACTGTTTTTCTCTTGTTGTTTTAGCAGTGGGCGGCCCGGGAGGACCGCCTTCCCTCAGGACATGGCGGCTTCTACTTCATCCACCTGTTTGGCTATGGGAGGTCCCAATACCCTGGCCGCCGTAGTACCGACCGCGACCACGTCTTCAACGCGCATGCCGCCAAAGCCCGAATAGGCCTTGAAGCGTTCGTAACAGATCATCCCCGCGTGGCGTTTTTCCGCCTGCCACTGCTCGATCAGGCCGGGGATGAAATAGATCCCCGGCTCCACCGTCAGCACCATGCCGGGTTGCAGGCGTTTACCCATGCGCAGGTTGCACAGTCCGAACAGCGGACTGCGCGAGAACTCGCTGTCATAGCCGACGTGATCCTCACCCAAGGATTCCATGTCATGCACATCCAGTCCCAACTGATGCCCCAGGCCGTGGGGAAAGCAGATCGCATAGGCACCGGACTCCACCACCTGCGCCGCATCGCCCTTGAAGAACCCCAGCTCGCTCATGCCTTCGACCATGCGCAAGGCGGCCAGGCGATGCGCATCGGCAAACGGCAGACCCGGGCGCAGGGTGGCGATGGCCTCTTCCTGAACCCGAACCAACAGCGCATACAACTCGCGCTGCTGTGGCTGGAAGCGTCCACCCACGGGTAATGTGCGAGTCACGTCGCTGGCATAACCCAGCACGGACGAGGCCCCTGCATCGTTGACCACCAGGTCGCCCGCTTGCAGACGCGCTTTATGCCCCAGGTTGTGCAGGATCTCGCCGCGCCGAGTGAACACCGGCTGATAGGCTTCTTCCAGCCCATGACGACCCAGTACGTTGCGCATCGCTGCCACGACTTCGCACTCCAGCACGCCCGGGCGAGTGGTGCCCATCGCGGCCAGGTGCATGTCCCTGGCGATGGTCATGGCCTGTTCGATTTGCTCGATCTCGCTGCCGTCCTTGATTTCGCGCAACGCGACCACAGCTTTATTCAAGGCCGTCGAGGCCGCGCCTGAGACCTGCCGGGGTGACAACGCCAGCAGATGTGCCAGCAACAGGGTGGTTTCAGCGCGATAAGGCGGCAGAAAATGCACCTTGCGTCCACGTTTCAAGGCCATTTCAACCACCCTTGGCAATTCGGCCGACGGCTTGACGGTCGTACAACCTGCCGCCGCGCATTGCTGCGCCAGCGGCTCACCTTCGCCTAGCCAGATCCGGTCGTCGAAACCGGTCTCGTCGCCGAACACCGCCTCGCCACCGCCATCGAGATCGATGACGGCGCCGAGCCCCGGTCGGCTGATGCCGAAGAAGTAGGCGAACGTGGAATCCTGGCGAAACCGGTAGACGTTATGCGCAAAGTTGATCGGCGCATCGAGATTGCCCGGCAACAGCACCAGGCCGCTGCCCAGGCGTTCGCGCAATGCCTGGCGACGCTGAATGTAGGTATTTTTAGACAACATGCTTTCCGCCTCCTCGCTTGTGGCTCACGCCCGCACGCCGTAAACGGAACTGGCTGTCTCAACGCTGATGTAGCCGTTCTTCAGGTCGTCGAGGACCGCCTCGCGGCTACGCAGCGAAGGGTCGCCATAACCACCGCCCGCACCGGTGCGCACGCGGATGATGTCACCGGCATTGAGGATCACGCCGCTGGCCATGGCATGACGCTCACGCTCTCCACTGGTGCGTATGACCTCGACGTAGTTCGGCGAACCGTCGGCGCCGCCTTCCAGCCCCCAGGGCGCGACGACAGAACGGGTGTACCCGCAGGTCAGGAAGGTGCCGTCGCTGCGCACCCTGTAGTCGATGCGGATGCCCTGCCCGCCCCGGTATTCGCCATGGCCGCCGGCTTCGTCATTGAGCGCCATGCATTCCACGTACAAACCGTAACGCGCCTCGCAGACTTCCACCGGGCAGTTATAAGTTTCTCCGTGCAGCCCGGAATACACCGCATTGTTACCGTCGCGGCCCTGTTCGGCGCCCCAGCCGCCGATTTCAGGTTCCACCAGGGTGAACAGGCGCCCCGTGTCCGGATTCATCCCGCCGATGATGGTGGCGCAGACCGAGGCAAAGTTGCCGGCCGGCAAGCGCTCGGGCATGTGCCGGGCGAGGCAGCGCAGAATCAGGTCATGCACCCGGATCAGGTTTTCGAAGTAGAACCCTTCAGCGGCCGGGGCCTGGGCGTCAAACAGCGAGCCGGGACGGGTCAGCACCTCCAGGGGCCGGAACGTGCCGCCGTTGGTGACACCCTGGGGCGCAGTGACGGCCTTGAACGCCATTTGCGCGGCGACCACGGTGCCGTCGCGGCTCAAATTAGTAGGGCCCGCGGCCTGGGCCGGGTTGTCGCGCAGGTCGACGGTCATCTGCGTCTCGGTAATGTCCACCACCACCTTGAAGACCTGGCCGTCGTCCTGCACTTCTTCCATGCTGAAACGGCCAAGGGGCGCGCCTTGCAAGGCCTTGAGCGAGACTTTCTCACCCAATGACATGAAGTCCTCGACCGCCGCGAGGAACAGTTGCGTGCCGTATTTGCTGCTCAGTTCGACAATCCGCGCGGCGCCGCTGCGAGCTGCCGCAATGGCTGCCCAGAGGTCGCCCTCCATGAAATCGGGCATGCGCGTGTTGGCCTTGAGGATCTGCATCACCGAGCGGATCGGCTGACCCTTTGACACCAGCTTGACCGAGGCGAGGCGCAAGCCTTCCTGGAAAATCTCCGTCGCCTCGGTGGACAGCGAACCAGGCACCATGCCCCCGACATCGTTCCAGTGCGCAATGTTCGCCGTCCAGGCGATGATCTGGCCGTCGGCGAAGACCGGCATCGCCAGGACCACGTCATTGAGGTGGGTCACACCGCCACTGTGGGGATCGTTGGTGATGAAAAGATCACCGTCCTCGATGTCACCCGCCTGCGAGTGCTCCACCAGAATCTGCCGTACCGCCTTGTCCAGCACGCCAACGAATGCCGGGATGCCGGCACCGGAACTGGCAATGTTGCCGCTGGCATCGGTAATACCGGTGCCCATGTCGAGCACTTCGTAGATCACCGGGCTCATGGCCGCCTTGCGCATGGCGGCGAACATTTCATCGGCAATGGCCTGAAGGGAGTTCTGGATGATTTCCAGGGTAAAAATATCAACGCTGCTCATCGCCCTGCTCCGTTAGTTGCCGATTGAAATGTGAAGGTTGCCGAGGCGGTCGACGCGCACGCTGTTACGCGGGTGCACAACGATGGTCGTGCCCGAATCCTCGATCACCGCGGGCCCGTCGAAGGTCATGCCCGGTTCGAGCTTGGCGTAGTCGTAGATGGACGCTTCATGTCGCCCTTCCAGGGCATAGTCCACCAGGCGGCGTCCCTTGAGGGCCTCGACCAGCAATGCGCCGGTCACCGGCAAATCATCGAGGTCGAGCTTGCCGATCTGCGCGACGGCAACGATGTGGAAGCCGACAATTTCCAGCGGGGCGTCCAGGCGATAGCTGTATTGCTGCTCGTACAAGTCATGGAAGCGTCGGGCAATCTCTTCCCAGTTCCCGGCGATGCTTTCATCGGCTTGCATCGGCACTTCGACCGAGTGTTCCTGATTCTGGTAACGCAACTTGCAGTGAACCGAGAGCTCAACCTGTTGCGACTCGACCGCCTGGTCTTCGAACTGCCCTTGCGCCGAAGCAGTTATCTGCTCAAGGAAGGCCTGCGCCTCCACCCGCACACCTTCGCGGTGACATTCGAAGAAGCGGTTGACGAACATATCCCGGCGCAAATCCGACATGGTCATGCCCCAGGCGGAAAACACCGAAGCACCACGGGGAATGATCACCTTCTTCACCCCCAGTTCCTGCCCCAGTGCCACGGCGTGCATGGCGCCGCCACCACCGAAGGCGATCAGGGTGAACTCCCTTGGGTCGTAGCCCCGATTCAGCGATACCAGCTTAAGTGCATTGACCATGTTGTCGTTGGCAATGCGCACGATGCCCCGGGCAACTTCCACGCAGGACAATCCCAACTGCTCGCCAAGCGCTCCGAGCGAACGTTCCACGGCGGGCATGTCGGCGGCCAGTTCACCGCCACAGAAGTAGTCCTTGTTGATGCGTCCCAATACCAGGTTGGCATCGGTGGTGGTCGCCTGCGTGCCACCATTGCCATAGGCAGCGGGACCTGGCTGTGCGCCCGCCGATTGCGGACCGACGTGCAGTTTGTCGAAGTCATCGACCCAGGCGATGGAGCCGCCACCGTTGCCGATCTCCACCAGATCAACCACCGGCACCATGATTGGAAAGCCGGCGCTGACACGATCCCGTTCGATCCAGTAGTCGGTCTTGATCGTCACCTGGCCGTCACGAATCAGCGAACACTTGGCCGTGGTGCCACCGATGTCCAGGGCCAGCAGATTGGGTTCATCGATCAGCCGGCCGAGTTCGGCGGCGGCCCAGAAGCCGCTGGCCGGACCGGATTCGACCATGGTGATCGGGGTTTCACGGGCATGGGCAACCGTGTCCACGCCGCAGTTGGACTGCATCACATACAGGGGCGCCTTGTAACCGCCATCGCGCAGTCCCTGCTCCAGATCGCTCAGGTAACGCGCGGCGATGGGTTGCACATAGGCAGACAGCACCGTGGTGCTGGTACGCTCGTATTCGCGCCATTCGCGGGTGATCTGGTGCGATGCCACCACCGATACTTGCGGCCAGAGGCGGCGGACTTCGGCGAGCACTGCCAGTTCGTGTTCCGGGTTGGCGTAGGCATGCAACAGGCACACCGCGACCGCCTTGACCTCTTCGCGACGGAAGTCCTCGAGTATCTCCGCAAGCCCGCTCAGGTCCAGTGGCTCGCGCTCCTGTCCGTCGCAATGAATCCGGCCGGCAATTTCCCGACGCAGATGCCGCGCCACGAAAGGCGTCGGCTTGACCCATTTCAGGTTGAAGAAATCGGGACGGTTGGCGCGGGCAATTTCGAGGATGTCGCGAAAGCCCTGGGTGGTGATCAGGCCGGTGCGCACGCCGCGGCGTTCGGTCAAGGCGTTGATCACCACGGTGGTGCCATGGGCCAGGAAGTCGACGTCTGCGAGGTTAACATCGGCCTTGCGCAATACGTTGAGGATGCCCTGTTCGAAATTGGGCGGTGTCGTGTCTGACTTTGCGGTGCGGATCGTCTGTCTGCCACTGACCGGATCGGTCTCGAAATAGACCAGGTCAGTGAATGTGCCACCGACGTCGGTCGCTACGCGTACGGTCTTGCCGTTCGTACCCACAGTATGTCTCCTAGCATGATTGTTTTTATTCGCAACAGGAGGTGCTGCAACCCTCTTGCCGCCTGGGCAATGAATCGCTGTTGCAATCGATGCTATGAATCCGTCGGGCACGCTTCAACGCTACCGGCGGGTAGGTGCGGGTCAGGCGGGAACGTCACCTACCCGGATGGGTAGGTGGATCAGAGGCGAGGGTCGATAAGGCCTTGGCGCAAGGCGGCATTGATGGCCGCCGAGCGGTTTTCGACTTCGAGCTTGCGGAATATCTGCTTGAGATGAAACTTCACGGTGTTTTCGGAGATGTCCAGCGCCTGGGCAATGGTCTTGTTCGATTGGCCTCCCGCCAGTAATGCCAGCAACTGCGTCTCCTTGGCACTCAATTGCGCGCGCGGACGAACCGGGTGGGCTCGCCAGCCGCGCAGACGGGTGATCAGCGTGGACATTCCGGCAAAAGCGTCCGGCATCACTTCGAGCAGGGGCAGAATCCCGGGGCCGGCCTCCAGCAACAGGCCCGTCATGCCCTGCCGCACGATGGGCGCCAGTACGGCATTGATCTGCTCGACGCTGACCTCGCCGTGGGCTTTGCGCTGCGCCAGCAACGCCATGAGGCGCAAACGCCAGACGGGCAGCAGCAGTCCTTTTTTGTGCAAGGCATCACTATCACGCTCCAGGCGCGCGAGCGCGGCAGCGGAGGCACCGCTGGCCAATTGCAGCCGGGCCATGGCCAGTGCGACGGCTTCCCGGTGGCGCCAGTCCAGGTCATCGACACAGGTCTCATCCAGGCCGGTGTCCTGAGCTTCCTGGCGGGCCTGGCTCACCATTCCCGATTGCACCAGCAAGTCGATCCGCCAGGCTTGGACCAAGTGCACGAGACGATCGAGCTGGCGCTCCCTGGCGATACGGGCCACCTTTTCCAGTTCAGCGAGTGCCGGCTGCGTACCCAGCGAACGCAAAACGGTGCGCCAGGACACTTCGGCGGTGGTGGCAAACACATCCAGCCAGCCGTCGGTGTGCTCAAGCGAATCCCAACCTTCGCGGGTCCAGGGCAGCGCTTCGGCCCAATCGCCCTGCCAATACAGGTGCTGGGCCTTGAAACAACCGACCACCGCCTTGAGCGAGCTTTCGCTGCCGAAATTGTCCTGCGCCATGGTCAGCGCCTCGTCAACCACCTTGGCCGAGGCGCTGACGTCCCCGGCCAGCGCCAAGGCTTGCGCCTCATGAATCAGGCAATAGTTTTCCCCCAGGGGGCTTGCCACCATGCGCATCTGCACCCGCGCAGCGCGCGCCATGTCCAGAGCTTGCGGCAGATTGGCATGCACCAGGAAATTCATCACCCCTACACATTGCAACGTGGCCTTGGCCAGTGCTCCACCTGCCCAGCCCTCGCCGCCAGGCCAGTCATCCTCGGCACCGAACTGGTCGAAATAGGCACGGGCCAGTGCCTGGATAACCTCGAAATCGCGCTCCAGGCGCTCGTCACCCTGTACCGCAATCTGCGCCATGCGCAACAGCTCGGTCGACAGCGCGCGGTTGCCCAGCTTGGCGTGAAGATAGGCCTGCATCAGCAACAGATCCGGCTCACTGCCGCGGATCTGCTCGTCGAACTGTTGCAACAGGCTCTGCGCATAGCTGATGCCCTTGCGCAGCACCAGCTCCCAGCCCCCGGCCCGCACCACCAGATTCACCGCCAGTGCGGTATCGTTGGCACGCAATGCATGGGCGACGGCCAGCACCCAATCCGTTTGCACGGCCAGCCACTGCGCAGCAGCCCGATGAATGCGCTGGGCGCGCGCCGCCTCAAGGCGCGGGCGCAAAAAATCGCTCAACAGCAAGTGATAGCGAAACCAGCTGCGATTGGCGTCCAGAGGCACCAGCAGGGCCTCGAACGCCGACATTTGCGCGAGCAACGCAGCGCTGTCTTCACGCCCTCGAACGACATCGGCCAATTCAGCGTTGAAACGCTCCAGCAGCGACGTTTCGAGGAGGAATGCGCGACATTCTTCAGGCAGGTTTTCGAAAATCTGCTCGGTCAGGTACTCGGCCACATCGGTCACGCGACCGGAAAAGGACTGCAAGCCGAACAACGAACCATTGGCCCCGTTGAGCCAGTGGTGCGCCAATTGCACTGCAACGGCCCAGCCTTCGGTCCTCTGGTGCAAACTGGCAAGGTCCGGCGCGTCCATTTCGGCACCAAAAATCTGGGCAGTCTCAGCCTGCGAGAGCGTCAAATCGCCCGCTCCCAACTCGTAAACCAGACCTTGCGCCTTCAGCCTGGCCAGGGGCCAGGCCGGACGCGTACGACTGGCCACGACCAGATGCAACCACTGACTGCCGCGCTCAAGCAGCATCAGCACGACTTCATCGACCGCGCTGCTGGACGCACGATGGTAATCGTCGATCATCAGGGTGACGCGGCGGCCATCGTTGGCCAGCACCTGCAACAACGCAGCGACCGTGCGCTGAGGACGCACATCCAGGGCCTGGGCTTGGGCCAGCGCAGCCAAACCGCCGACATCCAGTCCCGCCGCCTCCAGCGCCCATACGAGATACGCCAGAAAGCGGTTGGCTTGCGCATCGGCTTCATCCAGGGACAACCAGGCCACTGGATCGGTATCCTGCTGTTGCAACAGGCAGGTGCGCCATTGCGCCAACAGGGTCGTCTTGCCAAAACCGGGCGCCGAGATCACCAAGGTCAAAGGCTTGTTGCGATGCCTGCGCAATGCCCCCAGCAATTGCTCGCGAGGCACGGCTTCAAGTTGCGCCTGGGGAGGCGCCAATTTGCCCACCCACATCCACGTGCCAGGTGAATTCAAGTCCTGGCGATGATTATTCATGTTGCAAACCGAGGCTGAGAAGAAGAGCCGGCTGGGGTGTTGCCGGGGCCAATACCACCCTTCAGAACGTGCCGAACCAAAGAGTTCATCCAGACATCAGGAGCGTCACGCCTGACAAGGATGTCGGCAATGAGTCCTGTGGTAAATCTGCGTAACCGCTGCCACGGGAAGATGCTGGACTACTTCGAGTAAAGTCAAGCGCCGGGCGCGGGCGCGAATGCGTCCACTCACCGCTCGGCAACTGGCGAGCAGGCCCAGAGCTCCACAACGGGCTCATCCTCTTCCGGTGCGCCGAGCCACTCGCTCAAGGGTTGGCAACGGCCGCCCTGGCAAATCTGGTAATCACCTGCCTGGGGTGTTCGCGCCAGGCGCAATGCCTGAAGAGGCTGCATGTCAGGCGAGTAATGCCAACTGCCGGCCTCGAATCGGGCGGCCGAGGGCACCTCCATTCCCGCACCGGAACCCTTTACCCTGGCACCGAGAAGTTGAATACCCTGCCCCATGACACGGTAATCTTCTTCCCAGCGCACTTTTTCCACCGTGTGCTGCCAGGCCAGCGTGAACTGGGTAATCGCCAACTGCGCCCAGATCACTCCGGTCAATCCCATGCACAATCCCGTCACGGGCAAACCAGCCCCCGGCGTTGTGCGCGCCAGAAGTGCTGGGCCAGCAACAGCGCCGCACCGATAAAACCCATTGCATCGCTCCATGGCACCGCAAGTACCAGGCTGACCCCGATCGACAACCCCGCCAATCGTTCCCACCACAGCATCGGCAACGCGAGGAATCCGGTAAATGCCGCGCCCCACAAGCCAATGGCCACGATGGCCTTCAACACCACGTACAGCGTGGCTGACACGCTACCGCCCTGCAGCATCAACGCCGGGTCGTACACCGCCATGAAGGGCAGTACAAAACCGGCGATGGAAATGCGTACTGCCCAGAAGCTGATCTTCAAGCCGGTCTCCCGGGCAATGGGTGCAGCGGCGAAGCACGCAAGGGCCACGGGCGGCGTAAGGTCGGCAAGAATGCCGAAGTAGAAAACGAACATGTGCGAGACAATCAGCGGCACACCCAGCTCCAGCAGTGCCGGTGCCGCAATCGAACTGGTGATGATGTAATTGGGGATGGTCGGAATACCCATGCCCAGCACCAGGCAGGTGAGCATGGTCAGCAACAGCGACAGAAAAAGGTTGTCCTGCCCGACCGCGAGAATGTAACTGGCAAATGCCGATGCCATCCCGGTCAATGAAACCACGCCAATGATTACCCCCACCAAGGCACACGCAATGCCCACTGGCATTGCCTGCCTCGTGCCTTCGACCAAAGCATTCAGGCACAGGGTCAGCGTCGGCCGCGCTCCCTTTATTCCCAGGCAGCCAGCGACCAGCAAGGCGATCACCGCAAACACAACAGCGATACCCAACTGGAAAAATACAGCGCATAGCAAGCCCAGGGATACCCAGAAAGCGCAGCGCAAACCGATGGACGAGACGCGCAGGATCATCGCCGAGCCGAGGATGACGATCGCAGTCAGCGCCAGACCGACCGTGCCGGAAAACAGCGGCGTCCGCCCGGAAAACAACAGATAGACCAATACCAACAGCGGCACCAGCAGATACCAGCGCTGCCTGACAGCCAGCCAAGGATTCGGGCATTGATCCTTGGGCAGGCCCTTGAGACTGGCGCACCGAGCTTGCAGGTGGACCATCCAGAATACCGATCCGAAGTACAACAAGGCCGGCACCAAGGCCGCCTTGGCCACTTCGAAGAACGGCACATTGATCGTTTCGGCCATGATAAAGGCGACCGCGCCCATGACCGGTGGCATAAGCTGGCTGCCCATGCTCGATGTGGCCTCGACGCCGCCGGCGAAAGCCGATCGGTAGCCGGACCGCTTCATCAACGGAATAGTGAACTGGCCTGTCGTCACCACATTCGCCACACCGGAACCGGTTATGGTGCCCATCAGTGCCGAGGACACCACCGAAACCTTGGCCGGCCCGCCGATCTTGTGCCCGAACAGGCCCATGGAAAAATCGGTGAACAGCTTGATCATGCCCGCCTGTTCCAGAAAGGCACCAAACAGAATGAACAGGAAAATGTAGGTCGCCGAAACATAGGTCGGCGTGCCATAAAACCCTTCGGTGCCGAACGCCAACTGGTTGATGACCTGATCCAGCTCATAACCTCGATGGGCCAGACTCCCCGGCAAGTATTCACCGAACAAGGCATAGAACAGAAACATACCGCAGATCACTGGTAAGGCGAGGCCCATGACCCGTCTGGCCGCCTCGAATACCAGGCACAAAAGCATCAGGCCGATAAGCAGATCCGCTGTGGTCAGCTCGCCAGAGCGCTGGATCAGATCCGCTTCAAAGACCCACTGATACACCGCCGTGGCCAAACCACAGGCGCCCAACACCCAGGCCAGCGGTTGCCAAGGTCGGTGCCGCCCTGTAGCCGGATACCAGAGGTAGACAAATAACAGAAGGAAGCCGACATGAACCGCGCGCAGGACCTGGCTGGATACCGGATGAAACGCCGCGGTCGCGATCTGGAAAGCAGAGAACACTAATGCGACATAAAACAATGTCTTCGGCCAACTGCTCGGGCTGGACGACAAAAGCCTGGGTTGCTCGCTCATAAAAGTATCAACCAAAAAAGATACGCAAGCGTGCTGCCGGAATCGGCAGCAGCAATGGATCAAAGCGCGCCGGCTTCTCGATAAAAGCGTTCGGCGCCCGGATGCAGGGGAATGGGCAGGCCTTGACTGGCAGTCTTTAAACTGATGTCGCTGGCAGCAGAATGTGCCGTACTCAGGCGGGTGAGGTTATCGAACATTAATTTGGTCATCTGGTACGCCATCTCATCTGACACCCCGGCATGAGTGATCAGCAGGTTGTTGATCGCTACCGTCGGAATATCGAGGTCCTGACCTTCATAGGTGCCCGCTGGAATGACTGCCGGCTGGTAAGCCACATTGCCTGTCGCAGCAGTGACTTCTGCCGGGATGGCGACAAAGCGCACCGCCACTGAAGTAGCCAGATCGCGAATGGCAGCCATCCCCAATCCGGAGGATTGCAGGGTGGCGTCCAGTTGGCGGTTCTTGATCAACTCCACAGATTCCGCATACGGCAGGAACTGCACTTGCGCCATGTCTGCGTAACTCAAACCCGCCGCCTTGAAAATCGCCCGGGCATTCAGTTCGGTCCCCGACTTAGGGGCGCCAACGGAAATACGCTTGCCCTTCAAATCGGCCAGCTCGGTAATACCGGATGACTGGCTGGCAACAATCTGTACGTAATTGGGGTAGGCATTTGCAACCGCCCGCAGCTGTGTCAATGGAGCCCTGAACCCTGCTTCGGCATTACCTTGCCAGGCGTCCGCCACCGAATCTGCCAGAGCCAGCGCCAGTTCACCGCGTCCGGCCTGCAGCAGATTGAGATTTTCTACTGAAGCCTTCGTCGCCTGTACCGACACCTTGACTCCGGTAATGCCGTTACCGTACAGCTGGGACAACGCCACCCCGATCGGGTAATACACGCCACTGGTGCCGCCGGTAAGAATGTTGATGAAGGTGGGGGAGGCAAATGCTGTGGTGCTCACAGTAAACGCCAAGGCAGCCGCCAAGAGGCTGAAACTCCTGATCCTGCGCATATGTCACTCTCTGTATGGGGAGCAGGCGTTGTACCAGAGGAGTACAAATGAGTTAAGCACCGAAACAACCGGAATAAGGTAGCTATTTGCCGCGATCTTGCGGAATATTCCTACATATTCTTATTTCAAGTTATCCAGCGAAGCACCAATAGCCAGCGGGGCGAAGGCTTGGCGAGCGTTGTATATGCATCCCGAACTCAAGACTCCCATTTGATTCCTTCACCTGGATGGCAAAGGTGCCGTTCTGAGAAACGTGCGCAAACAGTTTTGTGGCTCGCTGCAGATAATCCAATCCCCCAGCCCATCGACTTGTTTCCTCCCGCGCAACCGTCTGCCCGAGAGCCTGAGACGATAAACTCACGCCGCCGCGACGCTTGATGCAGTTGCACGTTTTCCGAAGACGCGTCTTCAGCCACGCGCAGTTTGTTATCGACATCCTTGACGCCCTCCTCCATGACGCTCACAGCCGTTTGCGTTTAGCTCTGCAGGCCCTCGACCATCTGCCGAATATCGGTGTGCCGCTGAATCATCTACTTCCCCAATTGCGACATTCAGTGGGCGTCTGCCCAGCAAAAACCACGCCAATTAGTAAGCACGCTAAGCATTACGCTCGTCCAGGCATGACACTGCACGTTTGAACACCACGCCGGCAGTCGCCCGATGCTTCAACTCGGTGCGAAAACCCTGACATGCGCCCCAAGTGAACGATTTCAATAGCGGTGCGATCCTCAGGCGATGGGTGCCTGCTGCAACAAGGCAGATGAAAAGAGGTGATCTGCGATTATTCACGCCGCGGCTCAGCCACAGCGATCTGCGTCGCCACGGGCGATCCGGAAAATTACCCTTTGTGCGGAGTTACCAAGTTATGAAGTTCAAGCCTCCAAGTAGCCAATGTGTAAAGGTAGTGTTACTACTCCAGCAACTACAAAACACTTCCAATGATATCGGAAGGCGATTACTTTATAACAACTGAAGCATTATGGGGCTTTGCTTGAATGTTCCAGCAAGTGCCGCACCAAAACTGCGCTAAATTTACTCCAAAATGTCATATGCACCGCGTAGAGTACGCGCACCTATAAGTAAGATGGCCCGTCCTGCCAGTCGTTTCTGAACTAGCCAATGATGACTATGGTTTTGGCAGAAAGTTTAATCAATCCGACAGAAAAAAATCATTTAATCAAAACAACAACTTACAACCGACATCGCGAAGAAGTCGATAAAAGGTATTCTTTTTGACTTCCAGGGTTTGACAGACCGCAAAGAGTGGTCGATAACTGTACCGGTCGGATGAATACGCCGTGAGTGCGCCATCCTTCCTGTAACTTAAATGCGTGAACCCATTTTGAAATACACCGCCAAGTGCACACAGTGCGGTAGCTTTGCCCAAAAGAAAGTCTCAGGAGCTCTAATCCAAAGATCACACGGCCTGTCGCACCAGCATCCTGAAGTTGCTAAAGCCGTCATTGGGTCAGCCCTCCGGGGACATTGCTGCATCGCTGAAGCAGCGCAATAGCAAGCCTGCAACACCTATAACTGCCAATAACAAATAGAGGCATCCGGGACTCACCTTTCAAGGCTTTGCTTAGCCTACTACCTACTAGCAAGCATGCCGAACCTCACCCCCACTACGGCCAGACATGCTCTAAAACAGCTATGTACGGAGTTCTCCAGCATGCAAACGAACAGCCTCGACGGGTCTAGTTGGTATTTATTGCAATGCAAACCCCGACAGGACGAGCGCGCCGAGCTCAACCTGTCGCAGCAAAACTACGTGACGTTTCGCCCGCAACTGGTCAATGAGCGGCTGGTCCGCGGCAAGCGCCTTCGGATGCTGGAATCGCTGTTTCCGGGTTACCTGTTCATCCAGTTGAGCCACGCCGATCACTGGGCGCCCATCCGTTCTACCCGCGGCGTCAGTCGCATCGTTGAATTCAATCATGTGCCCGCCCTCGTGGCCGATCAGGTCATCGAGCACTTGCGCCTGCGCAGCTCTAAATCCCTGGACTCGCCACCCGCGGAACTTGAGCCGGGGGAAATGCTGCAGATTGTCCATGGTCCCCTGTCGCCGCTGGAGGGCGTTTTCCTGTCCATGCTCGGCGCGGAACGGGTCATGTTGTTGCTGCAATTCCTTAATAGACAACAACATGTATGCGTTCCATTAAGTTTCCTGGAAAGGCAACGCTCCTTATAACAATAGCTATGATTGAGTCGCCTCTTCTATTCTCGGGAATTCGCTTATGCCCTTTAAGCCGCATCGTCATGCTGCATTGCTCGTGGCCACTTTGTGCCCTGGCATGGCCTGGTCGATTCAACCGCAGCCGATCAACGTCTACGGTTTCGACTTCACCCCTACCCTGGAACTCTCGGAAAGTTACGACGATAACTTCCGGGAAGTGGAACACGACGTAGAGTCCACGATGGTGACCAGAATCGCCCCGGCTTTCGAGCTCAAGGCCGAGGACCGCAACAGCGCCACCCGACTGATCTGGCAACCGACCCGTTACATCTATCACTCGGATTCCGATGCCTCGAACACCGCACAACGCCTGCGCGCCGACAGCATCATGGAGTTCAACGACCGTAACCGCCTGAAGCTCGAGGCCGAGGCACGCAAATACGAGCGCACGACTTCAACAGCCGTTGAGGGCATCAACGACAAGATTGAAAGCCAACGCGTTGCCGGTCTTTATACCTACGGTGCAAAAAGCGCAGACAACCAGATCGACTTCGGCGCCAACTACGCAAGGCTGCGCTACGACAACTCCGACGGCATCAACGACGACAAGGAACGCGACACCACCGGCGTGACCACCACCTGGTATCACCGCCTGGGCAGCAAGACCCGCGCCTTGCTCGAGTATGACCACTACCGTTTCGACTACCTGCAATCCAACAGCCCGCGCAGCAGTAACTCCAATGCGGTACTGGGCGGTGCTGAATGGGACCTGACGGCACGCACCACCGGTAAAGTGCGCATCGGTTATGAAAAGAAGGACTTCGACGAGAGCACTTCCAAGGATCTCGATAACCCGACCTGGCAAGTCGATCTGGCCTACAAACCCCGCACCTATTCAACCTTTACCTTTCTGGCCCGCCAGGCCCTGGCCGAAGGTGACGACGGTTCCGACGCGGTCAAGGCGACCTTTACCCAGGTCGGCTGGCGCCACGGCTGGACCGAACGCATCACCACGGTCGCGCAAGCGGGCTATGGCCAATACGACTACGAAGGCCAGAGCCGCAAGGACAAGCTGCAAGACTACAACCTCGCCGTGATTTACCAGATGCGCCGTTGGCTGGACATCGAGTTGGGCTATCGCTACCGCGACAACGACTCCGATGCCGAAAACGAAAGCTTCACGCGCAACCTGTTCCAGCTCAGTTTCAACGTCAGCCTCTAAGAGGATTTCCCCATGAAAACGCGCCTGTTTGGCCTGTTGCTATGGCTATTGCTCATGCCCGTCACCCACGCCGCAGATCCGGCCGATTACAAACTGGCGGCCGGCGATGTCTTGCGAATCACGGTATTTGGCGAGCCGGAATTGAGCATCAAGAAGGTCAGGCTCAATGACGCAGGCACGTTTTCCTACCCCTTCCTCGGTGAAATAGTCGCCAGGGGACTGACCCCCAACCAGGTCGAGCAGAAGATTGTCGACGGCCTGCGGCAAGGCTACCTGGTCGACCCCAAGGTCAGCATCAGCCAGATCGAGTACCGCCCCATCTACATCAATGGCGAAGTGGAAAAGCCCGGCGCCTATCCGTTCCAGCCCGGCCTGACCCTGGAAAAAGCCATCGCCCTGGGCGGCGGACTGACCGAACGCGCCTCGATGAAACGCGTGACGATCCTGCGCGGCAACGGCGGCCCTCCCGTCGTTGACGACATCAGCGGCACCACGGTCATTGCTCCCGGTGACACCATTTCCATTGCACAAGGCTTTTTCTAATCATGGACAACAGCCCTAGCACTTACGTCGAACGTCCGCTTCAGGCGCACCTGCATCATCAGCAGTTCAGCGAAGAGTCGGACACCCTGGATCTGCTCAAACTGTGGAGGGTCATCTGGCGCGCCAAGTGGAACATTGCCTGGCTGGTGTTTATCAGTTGCGCGCTGGCGGTGCTTGCGCTGTCGTTCGTCACGCCGCAGTACGTCGGCAGCACCACGCTGCTGATCAAGGAGAAGACTCCGCCGGTCATGACTTTCCAGCAAGTCAGCGACTCCGGCGCGAACACCACGCCGGACTACCTGCAGACCCAACAGGCGCTCCTGCAATCCCGGGACCTGGCCGAACGGGCGGTGAAGAAACTCAACCTCACCACCAACCCGCTGACTGATCCCCGCCAGCAGAAACGCTGGCTGACGCCGCGCAAGTGGGCGACCGAGCTGCTCACCGGCGTCAATGGCGGGGAATGGCTGCCCTTTTTGAACCAGTTCATTCCGCCCAAGGACCCGCTGACCGAAGAGGAAGTGTTCAATCAGGTCACCCAGGACCTCATGCTCAACACCACGGTGAAGTTTGTCGGCAAGAGCCAGTTGATCGAAATCGCCGTGGAGTTGCCGGATCCGAATCTAGCCGCCGCGGCCGCCAACGCCCTGGCCCAGGGCTACATGGACAGCCAGCTCGACAGCAGTCTCAAGTCCTCGCAAAACACCACCGGCTGGATGAACACCCGCCTGGTCGAGTTACGCAACAAACTGCGCGAGGCGGAAAACAAGCTGCAGGGCTACCGCGAAGAACAGGGCCTGGTGGACGTCGACGGCGTGGCCACCATCACCGCCAACGAGCTGCAGATGACTGGCAACCGCATGATCGACGCCCGCCGCGACCGCGCCGAAGCCGAGAGTCAGTACCGCCAGGCCCAGGCCTTGAGCAATGGCGACATGAGCCGGTTGTCCAGCGTGCCTGCAGTGCTCGCCAACCCTCTGGTCCAGCAATTCCAGGCGGAAGTCGCCAAGGCCCAGGCCAAGGTCGAAGAGCTGTCCGGGCGTTATGGTCCAAAGCACCCGGCCCTGGTCTCGGCGCAATCGGAACTGCGCACCGCCAACACCAGCCTGCGCCTGCAAGTGCAGCAAGTGGTGGCCGGTATCGAACGGCAATACCAGTTGGCTGCCGCCAGCGAAGGCGCCCTGCAGAAATCCTTCAACACCAACAAGGCGCAGATCCAGAACATCTCGCGCAAAGAGTTCCAGCTGCGCGAATACCAGCGGGAAGTCGATAGCACCCGGGCGCTGTACGAAACCTTTGTGACCCGCTTGAAGGAAACCGCCGCCACCTCCGACATGGATTCGGCCAAGGCCCGCGTCGTCGACCCGGCGATCGTGCCGCTGGAAGCCAGCAAGCCGCGTAAATCCCTGATTGTCGCGATCGTTGCGGTGGTCTCGGCGGTGATCGGCGTTGCCCTGGCGTTCCTCTTCGAAACCCTGAGCAATACCTTCAAGACCGAAGAAACCATCGAGAGCATGCTCAACGTGCCATTGCTCAGTGTGGTGCCGCTGATCCTGAAGAAAAACCGCCGGCAGCTGGCGCGCCTGTTCGAAGACAACGACAACCCGCGGTTCTCCGAAACCATACGCAACCTGCGCACCTGGTTGATGCTGCAAAACACCGAGGAACCGTCCCAGGTGGTGCTTGTCACCTCCACCGTGCCTGGCGAGGGTAAAAGCACCATCGCCAACAACCTGGCCTGCTCGTTGACCTCTTTGGAACGCGTGCTGTTGATCGATGCCGACCTGCGCCAGCCGACTCTGTCGACGAATTTCGACTTCCCTCCCGACAGCCCGGGTTTTGCCAACGTGATCGCCGGGACCGCACGACTCGAAGACTGCATCCGCACGGTCGGCAACCTCGACATGCTGCCCGCCGGCAGTGTGTCGATCCCCTCGCTGGACCTGTTCAACTCGACGCGCCTGCCCTCGTCCGGTGACTACGGTTCGACGCGCCAGGCGCCGGCCCAGGACCTGCTCAGCTCGCCTCGGGTAGCGCGCATGCTCGACGTCCTCAAGTCGCGCTACCGCCACATCATCATTGATTCGCCACCGGCCGAGGTGGTCAGTGATGCGCGATTGCTGGCCAAGCTCTCGGATGCGGTGATCTACGTGGTCAAGGCTGAAAGCACACCGATCAGCCAGGTTCAGAAGAGCCTCGCGCTTCTCCAGCAGAGCCAGGCACCGGTGTTTGGCGCAGTCCTCAACCAGGTCGACATGCGCAAGGCGCGCAAGTACGGCCGCAGCCATTCGAAATCCTTCTACGACTACGACTTCGCCCCCAGATAACACTCGGTAGGGCCAGTCTGCGCGTCACCTCACCGTCAGCGTACGTATAGAAGCCGGGTTACCGAGACGGCTTCGACGGACCCGTCACGCCTGGAGATTGAGCCGATGACTCCGCTTTATACCGCCCAAATGGCGCACCGCCGTGGCCTGACATTCTGGGGCCAATGGTTCGGCGCGATGACGCTGGTCAACCTGTTGCTGGTCGTGCTGGTCTTCCTGCGCGTCGGCAGCCTGCCCAGTGATTACCGCGTGCTGATGATCCTGACGATCCTGGGCTCGGTGCCGATCTACAGCGTCATGCAGGTCTACCACAAGCGGCATGGCCTGCTGGTCGGTCTCGCCCGCCTGCTGGCCGCCTGGATGATCCTGCTCGCCGTGCTCATTACCATCGCCTTCGTCACCCAGACCAGTGCGCAGTTCTCGCGCCAGGTCATCATCCTCTGGGCCCTGGCAGGCTTCCTCGTCCAGGCGGCCAGCTTCCTGCCCCTGCACTACTTTGCCCGCCTGTATTCGCGAGTGGTCTACAACGAGCGGCGCTCGGTCATCATCGGTACCTGCCCGACCGCCCACGAACTGGCCAAGAAGCTCAGCCGGCCCAGTCGTGCCCCGCTGCTGGGTTTCATTGCCGCCAAGGACCACTGCGGGCCGGCACCGAGCATCCTGCCGCTGCTGGGGCACGTCGACGATATCCGCGAACTGATCACCCGCATGGAGGTGCGTCGGGTCTATATCGTCCTGCCGATGGAAGATGCCGCCACCATCGAGGCGCTGTACATCGACTTGCTCGACATGAACGTCGACGTGGTGTGGATTCCCGACTTCGGCAACCTGGTGCTGCTCAATCACTCGATCTCCGAGATCGAGCGCATGCCGGCGATTTACCTCAACGAAAGCCTGATCACCTCCCACCCCGGCAGCCTGTTCTGCAAGGAGCTGTTCGAGCGCAGCCTGGCGGCCATTGCCCTGATCCTGCTCAGCCCGCTGCTGTTGTTCGTCTCCCTGGGGGTCAAGCTTACCTCCCGCGGGCCGGTGCTGTTCAAACAGAACCGCCACGGCTGTAACGGCCAGATCATCAAGGTCTGGAAGTTCCGCTCGATGCGCATGCACGATGATCAGGAGGTCAAGCAGGCAACCAAGGACGATGACCGTGTCACGCCCCTGGGACGTTTCCTGCGGCGCAGTTCCATTGATGAGTTGCCGCAACTGTTCAACGTGTTGTTCGGCCAGATGTCCCTGGTCGGGCCGCGCCCCCACGCCGTTACGCACAACGTCTATTACACCGGCAAAGTCCGCGCCTACATGGCCCGTCATCGCCTCAAGCCGGGTATTACCGGGCTGGCCCAGATCACCGGGCACCGCGGCGAAACCGAAACCCTGGAAAAGATGCAGATGCGGGTCGCCCAGGACCTCAACTACATCAACCAGTGGTCGCTGTGGCTGGACATCAAGATCCTGGTCAAGACGCCCTTCACCCTGTTTTCGAAAAACATCTACTGACCCCTGCGCCCGGTCCCTGGCCGGCAACGCCCTACACCCGGTTACCTGAAAAATTCTAATGACCCTGTGCCCGGTCCCGGACCGGCGCCGCCCTTCACCCTGTTCTCGAAAAACACCTACCGACCTTGTGTCCGGTCCCTGGCCGGCATCACGAAACCCTGAGGTTTTCCCATGAATGTGAGTGTATTCGGCGTTGGCTATGTCGGACTCGTCCAAGGCGCGGCGCTGGCCGAGGTCGGCCATCACGTGATCTGCGTGGATGTCGACGCGCAAAAAATTGCGGCGTTGCAGGAAGGCACCCTGCCCATCTATGAACCCGGCCTGAAGAGCCTGGTTCGCGACAATCATCAAAGTGGCCGGCTGCAGTTCACCACTGACATGGTCAGCGCGGTGCAGCACGGCGAGGTGCATTTGATTGCCGTGGGCACCCCGCCTGACGAAGACGGTTCCGCCGATCTGAAATACGTGCTCAGCGTGGCCCAGACCATCGGCGAGCACATGCAGCGGCATCAGACCATCGTCGACAAATCCACGGTGCCGGTGGGCACCGCTGACCTGGTGCAGGCACGCATCGCCCAGGTCCTCGCCGACACCGGGCGCAGTGACCTGACTTTCGACGTGGTTTCCAACCCCGAGTTTCTCAAGGAAGGCTGCGCGGTGGACGACTGCATGCGCCCGGACCGCATCATCATCGGCACCGCCAGCCCGCGCGCCGAAGAGGTCATGCGCGAGCTGTACGAGCCGTTCAATCGCAGTCGCGAAAAAATCATCGTGATGGACACCCGCAGCGCGGAACTGACCAAGTACGCCGCCAACTGCATGCTGGCGACCAAGATCAGCTTCATGAACGAGATGGCCAGCCTGGCCGAGAAACTCGGTGCCGACATTGAAATGGTCCGCCACGGCATCGGCTCGGATCCGCGCATCGGCTACCAGTTCATCTACCCGGGTATTGGCTATGGCGGTTCGTGCTTTCCCAAGGATGTGACGGCGCTGATTCATACCGCCAACGGCCTGGACTTCGACGCGCGCCTGCTCAAGGCCGTCGAATCGCGCAACAACGAACAGAAAACCACCCTGTTCAGCAAAATCTTCGATCACTTCAACGGCGCCCTGCACGGCAAGACGTTCGCCTTGTGGGGGCTGAGCTTCAAACCCAACACCGATGACATGCGCGAGGCCCCCAGCCGGGTCTTGATGGAGGCCTTGTGGCGTGCCGGCGCCAAGGTCCAGGCCTTTGATCCCAAGGCCATGGAAGAAGCCCAGCGCCTGTATGGCGAGCGGGACGACCTGGCGTTGACCGGCACCAAGGAAGCGGCCCTGAAGAATGCCGATGCGCTGGTAATCGTCACCGAATGGCAGGCCTTCCGCGCCCCGGACTTCGAGCTGATCGCCCGACAGCTCAAGCAGTCGCTGATTTTTGACGGGCGCAATCTGTTCGATCCGCAGCGCTTGAGCAAGCGCGGGTTCACCTATGTCTCGGTGGGCCGTCCATGCCTGCCAGCGCAGGGGGACAGGCCATGATTCATCTGCAATTGATCGGGCAATACTCGCCGGCCTTGCTGGACGCCAACAAGGCGTTCTCCTTTATCAACTTCGCCTCGATCGGCAGCTTTTTCCAGCAGCCGCCCGATACCATCGCCTATTTCTGCGACGGCATGCTGATGTCCAGTTTCATGTCGCGGGTCACCGGACGGGCCATCGACCGGGTCAGTTTCGACTTCACCTCGATTGCCGATCCGGTGCTCAGCGACGCGCAAGACCTGGGCAAGCGCGTGTACATCGTCGGTGCCCACCAGCACGAACTGGAGCTGTTCATCCAGAAACTGCAGCAGCGCTATCCCAGGCTGGCGCTGGCCGGCTACCACAACGGCTACTTCGATGGCGACCAGGCAGCCGCGATTCAGGCGGATATCTGCATGGGCCGGGCCGACATCCTGCTCGTCGGCCTGGGGGCCGGGTTGCAGGAGAGCTTTGCCCTGGAAGCCCTCGAGGCCGGTTTCAGCGGTGTGGCTTTCACCTGTGGCGGCTTCATTCGCCAGGAGGCAATGACGGACGGCACCTACTACCCTGAAGTGATCAATCGCCTGCACTTGCGGGCGTTCTATCGCATGTACCGCGAACCGCACACCATCGGCCGCTACCTGCTCGACTACCCGAGCAATTTTCTCCAGCTGGCGGCCCTGATTCTTCGCAACAAAGTCGCGATCAAGATCACAGCACCTTGAGGATTGACCATGCACATACTGTTCACGCTCAAAGACTTCAAACCGGGTGGCGGGGTCGAACGCGTCCAGCAGCGCCTGGCCGGGCAGTTTCTCAAGGACGGGCGGCGTGTCAGCTTCTTTGTCATGAACGGCGAAACACCGGGCGTCGAAGGGGCTCACGCCCTTGATGGTGGCGGCAACGGCATCCTCGGCTGGCTCAAGTCGATCGTCCTGCTGCGCCGGATCATCCGTCGCGAAGGGGTGACCCATCTGATCGGTGCCAAGGAACAAGCCAACCTGTGCACCTGGTTTGCCACCCTCGGCAGCCGCTGCCGTGTCATCTACACCCGGCATACCGCGCTGGATTGCTCGGAACAGAAAACCGGAGCCAGCAGCCTGCGCCTGCTCTACGCGCTGTACCTGTGTGGCAGCGACAAGGTGGTCACCGTGTCCTATGGTTTACACCAGTCATTGGCCGGGCTGATGCCCTGGGGGCGCAAACGTGTCTGTTACTGCCCCAACGCTGTGGTCAGCGAACAACTGCACAAGGCTTCCCGGGAGCCCATGCCGGCGAACGTGCCCGTCGAGTACTGGATCGGTGTCGGCCGCCTCGTGCAGCTCAAGGGCTTTCATCTGATGCTCGACGCCTATGCGACGGTACTTGCCGAGCGTACGGTGCCTGACCTGGTGATCGTCGGCGACGGTCCGGAACGCAGTGCCCTGGTCGAGCAGGCGCAGCGGCTGGGCATCGGCGACCGCGTGCATTTTACCGGCCTGCTGGACAATCCCTATCCACTGATCCGCCACGCACGCCTGTTGATCCTCAGTTCCCTGCACGAGGGCATGCCCACTGTATTGATCGAAGCCATGGCACTGGGCACCCCGGTGCTGGCCAGCGAATGTGCCGCCGGGCTGGGACAGTTGCTCGATCACGGACGCCTGGGGCAACTGGTACAGGTCAACGACGTACCGGCCCTGGCACAGGGCATGCGCAACAGCCTGGATGTCCACGCCCCCTGCCCGCGCGGAGCCCTGCAGGCCATGCGTGAATTCACCAGCGAGCACGCCGCATCCACTTACTACAAGGTGTGGGACCAATGAACAGGCTACTGATCATCCTGCACGACCTCAGCGCAGGCGGTGCGGAAAAAATGATGGTGCGCCTGGCCGGTGCACTGGTGGATGCCGGCAATGAGGTGACCCTGCTGTTGCTGACCGGTGGCGGGATCAACGCGGCGCTGCTTGACCCGCGGGTCACTCAGGTCGAATTGCGCAGCCCGCGTACCGCCAGCGCGGTGCCGGCCCTGGCGCGCTTCATGCGCAATAACCGCTTCGACGCGCAACTGGCCGCCCTCACCCACGTCAACGTGGTCGCCATTGCCGCGGCCGTGCTGTCCGGTACGTTGGCGCGCCTGCACGTCAGTGAGCGCAATGCGTTCTCCCGGGACAAATTCGTCAACCCGGCACTGCCGGTGCGCCTGGCGTATCTGTTGGCGCCCTTGCTGTACCGGATGATTCCCAACCCGGTGATCTGCGTGTCCCGGGGCGTCGCCCAGGACCTGGTCGACACCACGGTGGCCCGGCGCCAGGACGTCACCATCGCCGACAATCCGGTGCTCGATAACGACTTCCAGGAAAAGCCGCCAGGCCAGCCCGAGCACCGCTGGCTCAAGGACAAGACCGCGCCGGTGATTGTCGCCGTGGGGCGCCTGGCCCGGCAGAAAGGCTTCGATACCCTGATCGAGGCCTTCGCACGGATACCGGATCAGCGTGTGCGCCTGATTATCTTTGGCGAAGGCTCACTGCGCGACGATCTGCTCGGGCAGGCGGCACGCCTGGGCGTGTCCATGCGTTGCGACTTGCCCGGCTATTGCCACGACCCCATGGCCCAGGTCGCCGCGGCCGATTGTTTCGTCCTGTCATCGCGTTTCGAGGGCAGCCCCAATGCCCTGGTCGAAGCGCTGTCCACCGGCACGCCCGTGGTCTCGACCCACTGCCCCTACGGCCCGCAGGACATACTCGCCGATGGCACCGTCGCCCCCCTGGTGCCGGTCGGCGACGTCGACGCCCTGGCCCTGGCGATCGGCGCGCAGCTGGCGCGACCCAGGGACGAGCAGCGCCAGGTGCGGATCGAAGCCGCAACGCGGTTCATGAGTGGTCGAGCCGTTCAGACCTACCTCGCCGCCATGCTTGGGAGTCCATCGCCATGAACACACTGCAAGTGCGCTACTCCACCCTGCGCGATGGCTTCACGCTGTTCGGCGTGCTGTTCTATTTCCAGGTGCTGTCGTTTTTCCTCGGCGTGGGCAACGTGGCCAACCTCGATGACGTGGCCAAGGACGTCGAGGGCAACGTCATCAATCAGGTCTGCGGCCTGATTACCTTGATGGTGCCGCTGTTCCTGTTCTTTCGCCACAAGGTGTTCCTGAGCAAAAGCTTTTACCGCGGCAACTTGTTTTTCCTCGCCTTCATCCTGTGCGTGGCAGTGTCGATCAGTTGGTCCGAAGACCCGATGCTCAGCGTCAAACGCTTTATCGCGATGCTCAGCGTGATCTTCTTTGCCGGCTATATCGCCTACAACTACCCTGTCGAGAAAATCGCCTTCATGCTCGGTTGCATCATCGGCAGCGCGGCTTTGATGGGGCTGATTTTCGCCGCGCTGCGACCGGACATCGCTTTCATTTCCGGCGGCATTCGCGATGGCGCCTTTAAAGGCATCTTCGCCGAAAAAAATGCCGGTGCGCGAATAAACGCCATTGGCGTCCTGTTGCTGCTGCCGATGATCCGCCAGCGCAACCCGCTGGCCATGGCCTATGCATTTTTTTCGCTGATCGCCATCGCCCTGGCGCAGTCGGCCACCGCCATTGCCCTGATCGTCTCGGGCGCAGCGAGTTACTGGTATTTCCTGACCCTGGTGCGCCTGCGGGTGAACCGCTCGCTGTCGGCCTTCTTCGGCGCGACCCTGGTCTACGCCCTGATCTGCGGGTTTCTCTACGCCAACTACACGCTACTGCTGGACCTGCTCGGACGCGACTCGTCGCTCACCGACCGCACGCTGATCTGGGATCTGCTCACCCCCTTCATCGACGAGCGCTTCCTCAAGGGCTACGGGTTTGGCGCATTCTGGGCCAGCGACGATGCCGATGACTTCATCAAGCGCTGGGGCTACATCGGCAACGCCCACAGCGGCTACCTGGAAACCCTGCTCAACGGCGGCCTGATCCAGCTGATCGCGCTGCTCCTGCTGTTTACCGAGGCCCTGCTCAAGCAATACCGGGCGATTACCTCCGAGCAGTCGGCCCAGGTGCGCGCCTGTGCCCTGGTGATCATCGGCCTGTTCATCATCACCAACTACGTGGCTTACGTGATTCCCAACTATCGCAGCGCCGAATTCCTGGTGTTCTGCACCCTGGCCCTGTCCTTCCGGCATCACCACGTACGGCGCCCCGAGTTGTCACCGGCAACCCGGCTGCGGCGGCCGACCGGAAGAACCTTTACCGCGGATTCAGTCAAGGCGTACCCAAAGGAGAAACACTCGTGATAGATCAATCCTCCGCTGATGCGGTGACGGTATGTGTACTGATCCCGATGTACAACGGCGCCGACTGCATCGAGCAGACACTGACGTCCCTGCTGGAACAGACCCGGCTGCCCGATCACGTCATCGTGGTCAACGATGGCTCCACCGACAACGGCCCGGAGCTGGTGAAGAACTTCATCGCGCCCTTTCGCCTGACCCTGTTGCACCAGGTCAATGAAGGCCAGGCCAGCGCCCGCAATCACGGCTTGCGCTACAGCGAAGAAACCTACGTGGCGCTGCTCGACGCCGATGACCCCTGGCATCCGCAGAAACTCGAGAAACAACTGGCTCTGTTCGAAAAACTCACCCGCGAAGGGCACCCGGTAGGCCTGGTCGATTGCAACGTGCTGGTCGAATACAGCAATGGCACCCGCCATGTGGAAGCGCGGTACAAGAATGGCCGGCATTTCTTCGATTTCATCCACGCCAACGTGGTCAATGGCGTCTCTGCCGCCCTGGTCAAGCGCGATGTGCTCAACGAACTCGGCGGTTTCGACGCCAGCCTGCGCTACTCCGAGGACCGCGACATGTGGACGCGGATCGCCGAACACTATGAGATCCACACGGTGCCGGAAGTGTTGATGCGCCGAGCGATCAACAGCGGCAACATCACTTCCCAGCCGAAAAAATACTACGCGCACAAGATGCGTTTTATTGAGCTGTACCTTGCCCGCTATAGCGAGATCCTGACCCGGGAACAGCAGATCGACTTTGTACTGGGCAACCATAAGGAATTTCTCTATTCGTTTTCCCGTGGCGGCGCCCATGCCGAGGCGATCGACGTCTATCGGCGGATGTGGGAATACTCCTGGCAAACCCTGTTCTTCGACAACTTCAAACCGACCTTGCGCTACCTCTATGCCCGCCTGAAGACCCTGGGCAAGGTCGTCCAATCGTCCACGGCTCAGTGAACCGGTATCCCCTATGGCCAATCATCGCCTGGTGACATTGATCTGGATCTTCACCGAGAAATTCGGCCTGATTTTCCTCTCCATGATCACGTTTGTCGTTTACGCCAGGCTGCTCACGCCCACCGAACTGGGCGTGGGCACGATCATCATCGCGATTGTCGAGATGGTCGGCCTCCTTTATTCGTCGGTGCTGGAAGACCCGCTGGTGCGTCTGGAACGCCTGGAAGACAAGCACATCAGCACCACGTTCTGGTTTTCCGTGCTGATCAGCCTCGTCTCCATTGCCGTGATCTCCTACGCTACGGTGCTGTATACGCCGTCACCGGTGCTGCAATGGATGACGGCAGTGGCGTCGGTGAAGATCCTCTTCACCATGATGGCGCGGGTGTACGTGGCGGAGATGCGTCGCACCAGCAATTTCAAGACCCTGGCCTCGCGCACCCTGCTCGGCAAAATTGCCGGTGGCGTGGGCGGTGTCGGCGTCGCGTTGATGGGCCTGGGCGCCTGGGCGGTGATTGCCCAGGCACTGATTATGGAGTTCGTTTCCATCGTCGTCCTGATGGCCGCCGATCGCCGACGCATTGCCATGCGCATCGACGGCGCGGTGCTGCGGGAACTGCTGAAGGCCGGGATACCGGTGGCGATCAATGTGCTCAGCTCGCAAACCCTGCAGCGGGGAGTCAATGTGGTGCTGGGCATGACCGCCGGCGCCCATGCAGTGGGCATGTTCAACCTGGCGATGCGCATCATCGACCTGCCCCGTTCGGCGATCTATAACGGCCTGATGAGCTACGCCCTGCCGGTGTTCGCCCGGCGCAGCGGCGAGCCATCGCGGCTGATCGGCATCATCAGCGACTCCACCACCATCACCGGTTTCTTGCTGACGCCGTTTTTCCTCGGCATTGCCCTGACCGCCGAGGACATCATCCTGTTGATCTTCGGTGCCAAGTGGGCCGATTCCATCCCCCTGCTGCAGGTGCTGGCCGTCACCGCCGCCCTCGGCAACCTGTCCATCTACGCCACCACTGCCCTGGTCGCGGTGAACCACACCCGCGTCACCCTCAAGGCCGAAGTCAGCACCACCCTGCTCGCCCTGGCGATGCTCTATGTGCTCGGCCCGATCTACGGCGGCATGGCCGCCGCCCTGGTCCTGCTGGTGCGTACGGTGATCATCACCCCCGCGCAGATCATCGGCCTGAACTCGGCGATCGGTTACAGCTGGCCGGCGTTCTTTCAGTCGAGTTACCGCAGCGTCATTGCCTCGTTGCTGATGGTCGCCGTGGTCCTGACGATTTCCCCTCAGCTGGGCTTGCAGGGCTACCTGCACCTGGCCTGCACCATTGCCATCGGCGCGGCGACCTATGCCCTGGCCTACAGCGTGTTGCACCCGCGCTGGCCTCGAGAATTCAAGTTGGTTTTCACCACTCGCTAAACCTGACTTCTTAATAAAGGAACGCTGTCATGCCTAAAACCACGCTGATTACGGGAGGTGCCGGCTACATCGGCTCCCACACCGCCCTGAGCCTGATCGACGCCGGACAGCATGTGCTGGTGCTGGATAACCTGTGCAACAGCTGCTACGAGTCCATCGAGCGTCTGGAGCAACTGACCCACAGTCGCATCGACTTCATCGAGGGCGATATCCGCGATGCGGCCTTGCTCGACGACATCTTCAGTCGCCACGACATCGATGCGGTGGTGCATTTTGCCGGGCTCAAATCCGTGGCCGACAGTGTCGGACACCCGCTGGATTACTACGACAACAATGTCACCGGCACCCTCAACCTGTGCCTGACCATGGCCCGCCATAACGTGTTCAAGCTGGTGTTCAGCTCATCGGCCACGGTGTACGGCCAGCCGGTGAAAATGCCCATCGTCGAAAACCATGGCACGGGCGAGCCCTGCAGTCCCTATGGCCGCTCCAAACTGATGGTTGAGCAGTTACTGACGGACCTGGCACGCTCCGAACCGCGCTGGAGCATCGCCTTGCTGCGCTATTTCAACCCCATTGGCGCCCATGAAAGCGGCCTGATCGGCGAAGATCCCACTGGAAAGCCGAACAATTTACTGCCCTGCGTGACCCAGGTAGCGATTGGCCGGATGCCCGAGCTGACAGTTTTCGGCAACGACTACCCCACCGCCGATGGCACCTGTGTGCGTGACTACATTCATGTGGTCGATCTGGCGGACGGGCACCTCAAGGCCCTGCAGGTGCTGGCGGATACCCCCGGGGTGCATGCCTGGAACCTGGGCACCGGGATCGGCTACAGCGTGCTGCAGATCGTTCGCAGCTTCGAGGACGTCACCGGTATCAGCGTTCCTTATCGGATCGCCCCGCGTCGGCCCGGCGACATTGCCCAGTGCTGGGCCGATGCGAACAAGGCGCGGCGGGAGCTGGGCTGGTACGCCAGACGCAACCTGGTGCAGATGATCGAGGACAGCTGGCGCTGGCAGTCGGGTAATCCTTACGGTTATCGCCACCTTTCCCAGCCCGTGGCCGCTGTCGTCGGCAAATGAACGGCTTGCGGGTCACCCTCACCAGCAAGGGCGCGCGCATGTTCAGGGAAGGATGGTGGGTTCTGGTTTTGGTGTTGATTGCCTGCTCGCTGCAGGCGGCTCCGTCGCGCCCCTCCAGCGAGGGCCTGGTGCTCTGGCTGGATGCGGCGGACGCTGCCAGCCTGACCCTCGACGGGCAGGCGCGGGTCCTGCGCTGGCGGGACAAATCCGTCAAGCGCCATGACGCCAGCATCGACAACCCGGCGGCGGCCTCGCTGCCGATGCGCATCGACAACGCCATGAACGGTAACGCCGTGGTGCGTTTCGATGGCAAGTCGGCGTTGTTCGGCAAGGCCATTCGCACGGCCAAAGGTCCGATGACGCTGTTCGTGGTGTCCCGCCGGCTGCCGGAAACCGCTGGCGGCGATCCCTGGCAGCGCCTGTTCAGTTCGCGTCCGCAGCAGACCGATAACGACAATGTGCTGCCGAACTTCGCCATCAGCGTGGATCAACCTACGGCCTATGCGCCGACCCTGTTTTTCCTCGAGCTCGCTGATGTGCCCATCGGCCCGTACGCGGTGGCGAGCAACGTGCTCGGCACCACGGAAATCCTCCACGGCGACATTGCCGAAGTGTTGATCTACGACCGCCCCCTGATGACCCAGCCGGAACGCCAGGCGGTGTTCGAGTACCTGTCGAACAAATGGTCGGTGGCCATACCGCCCCAGGCCAACACCTGGACCCGCGTCGGATCGCTGGGCACCGTGCCGCCCCAGGCCCATCCCGACCTGCCCCTGTCGGATCAGGCCAATGCCGGGCGTTGGGTGCTCGACAGCGCGCTGTCCGACGACTTCAACGGCGACACCCTCGACCTCGACCGCTGGCACGTCAACAATGCCATCGGCAACGAGTCCCTGGGGCGCAAACCGGCGCTGTACCGGCCGGAAAACGCCTACCTCGGTAATGGCAATCTGAACATCGACTTCCGCAAGGCGGTCCTGCCGGAAAAATACGTACGCCTGGGGTACAAGGACTACACCTCGGCCATGGTCCGGACCAATCAGCGCAGCTTCTATGGCTATTACGAAGCCCGCGCCAAGCCGATGAACTCGGCGGGCTCCAGCGCCTTCTGGCTGGCCTGGACCGGGTTGGCCGACAACGCCACGGAAATCGACATCTTCGAGATCGGCGGCAAAACCAAAGATGGCGCCATGGACCGCATGTACAACATGAACGCCCATGTCTGGGCCACACCGCAAAGTAACGAGCACCTGGCCAATGGCAGCACCTGGCGCACGCCATGGCGATTGGCTGGCACCTTCCACGTGTACGGCTTCGACTGGCAGCCGGACACGCTGCGCTGGTACGTCGACGGCGTCCTGGTCAGGGAATCGAAAAACACCCATTGGCATTTCCCGATGGAGGTCAATTTCGACAGCGAGGCGTTCTGGAACTGGTTCGGCGTGGTCGACGACGCAGACCTGCCATCCACGTTCAGGGTCGACTACTTCAAGGTATGGCGCCGGGGACAATAAGCCTCCTGCAGTAATCCCGTGGCCCGCAATATTTCCAACTAACCGCAGACACCTGTAGGAGCTGGCTTGCCAGCGAAGAGGCCAGCCAATTCAGCATCCCGTTGACTGACCCACCGCCATCGCCGGCAAGCCGGCTCCTAAAGTGTTTTGTGGCGTTCGCAATCCTTATGTTCACAGCAGATCCCTGTAGGAGCTGGCTTGCCAGCGATGAGGCCGGCCAATTCAACATCTCCGTTGACTGACCCACCGCCTTCGCCGGCAAGCCGGCTCCTACAATGTTTTGTGGCGTTCACAAACCCTGCGGTCACAGAAGATCCCTGTAGGAGCTGGCTTGCCAGCGAAGAAGCCGGCACATCCGGCATCCCGCTCGCCTGACCCACCGCCTTCGCCGGCAAGCCGGCTCCTACTATGTTTTGTGGCGTTCACAAACCCTGCGGCCACAGAAGATCCCTGTAGGAGCTGGCTTGCCAGCGATGAGGCCAGCCAATTCAACATCCCCGTTGACTGACCCACCGCCATCGCCGGCAAGCCGGCTCCTACAATGTTTTGTGGCGTTCACAATCCCTGAGGTCACAGAAGATCCCTGTAGGAGCTGGCTTGCCAGCGAAGAGGCCAGCCAATTCAGCATCCCGTTGACTGACCCACCGCCTTCGCCGGCAAGCCGGCTCCTACAATGTTTTGTGGCGTTCACAAACCCTGAGGTCACAGAAGATCCCTGTAGGAGCTGGCTTGCCAGCGAAGAGGCCGGCACATCCAACATCTTCATCGCCTGACCCACCGCCTTCGCCGGCAAGCCGGCTCCTACAGTGTTTTGTGGCGTTCACAATCCTTATGTTCACAGCAGATCCCTGTAGGAGCTGGCTTGCCAGCGAAGAGGCCGGCACATCCAACATCTTCATCGCCTGACACACCGCCTTCGCCGGCAAGCCGGCTCCTACAATGTTTGGTGGCGTTCACAAACCCTGCGGTCACAGAAGATCGCAAATACTGCCCCAAACCCAATATCAAAAAGCCACATCACCCATCACTCCGGGAGGTATTACTGCGCCTGACCCCAAACTTCTCTAACTCACTGGAAAAGCTGGCGAAACGTCCTACGCTCTAGGTGTCCCATAGTGGGCTGGGTATCAACGGATTGGTTCACCACGTAGTTAGAGGGCCTCACTATGCAAGGGTCAGAGCGTAAAAATTTCGGCTCCCATCTGCGTCCACAACGCCAAGCGCTTGCGCTGGAGCCAAGGATTCTGTTCGACGGCGCGGCCGCATCGGCGGCGGCTGATCAGCATCACAGCGACCCGGCGGCCAGCGCTGCGCCGGTCGATCCCGCCGTTGCCCATACCTCGCCGACCGAAGGCCGCCCGGCCACCGAGCAACAGCCACCCTCGGCCGCCCGCAGCCTGCTGGTGCTCGACAGTCGCATCGAAAACCGCGAACAACTGGTTGCCCAACTGCCGGGGAACGTCACCGCCATCGTGGTCAATCCCGGCGAAGACGGCCTGGCGGCGATTTCCGCGGCGCTGGCACAGCTGGGCAAGGTCGATTCGGTGCAGATCATGTCCCATGGCGCCGCCGGACAATTCACCCTGGGCAACCGTACCGTCACCGCGGACAACGTCGACCAGCTCGGCCAGACCCTCGAACAATGGCGCAACAACCTGACCCAGGGCGCAGATATCCAGCTGTATGGCTGCGACGTCGGTGCCGGGGTCGCCGGCAAAACCCTGGTCGCCGAACTGGCGCGCTGGACCGGCGCCGATGTGGCGGCCTCCAGTAACGACACAGGCAGTACCAGGTCCGGGGGCGACTGGACCCTGGAAACCCGAGTCGGCGACATCGACAAGAGCATCGCCATCAGCAGCTTCGCCATGGCGAGTTTCGACGGCCTGCTCGCCGACGCAGCGCCCACCACGACTTTGCCCACCGCCGGCAGCGACGTTCTACTGGGCGATAACTTCAGCTTCACCGTGGATTTCAGCAATACCTCGACCCAGGCCGGCTTCGCGCCTTTTATCAACCTGGGCATCCCGGCCACCGGCAAGGACGGCAATGACGGGGTCAACTTCATCTCCGCCAGCTACCTGGGGCAGAACCTGATCTCCCACCTGGTGACCTTCGATGCCGCCGGCAATGCCACCCACCCCCTGGCAAAAGACGCCAACGGCAATTTCCTGGTCATCAACGCCTCGACCTACGGCCTGCGCGCCGGCGATCAACTGGTGATCATCGAACTGCCGTTCGCCAGCGTCACCAACCAGCAGCCGGTGATTTCGGTGCAGATCAACGCCAGCCTGAGCAACCTGGCCGACACCAGCTTCTCCAACGGCAGCCCCGACCTGACCCTGCGCGCCAGCGGCGGCTTCCAGTTCGGCAACGACGCCCTGGACAACCCCCTCAACGACCCGAGCCTGATCCAGGCCGGCAGCGCAGCCTTTGTGGTACACCCAACCATCATCACCTTCGCTGAAACCCTGAACACCCCCGAAGGCGAAACCGCGACCGGTCCCAATTACGGCCGTACGCTAACGCTGACGGCTACACCGGCCCTGGGCCAGACGCTGTCCAACGTGGTCATCACCCAACCGCTGCCGGACAATGTGCAAGTCACCGCCATCACCCCGGCCGCCGGTGGCCGGGTCACGTCGATCACCCTGCACGACGGCTCGGTTATAACCGGTGCGGCACAGATTGCCGCGTTGATTGCCGCCGACAACGTGTACATCAATGCCTTCACCGTGGAATACGCCACCCTGACGGGCCAGACCGATACCCTGGTGGCATTCTATGTGCCGGAAGTCGATGCCAATGGCGCGCCCGTCATCAACCCGGTGACCGGCGACGCCGTGACCATTACCCTCGGCGCCCCGACCGGCAGCGGCCAATGGGTACCGTTGGACCCCAGGGACCTCACCGCGCCGCAAACCACCATCGATTTCTCCGGCACCGGGCGCACTACCGAGTTCGTCGCCAAATCGATCACCCTGCTCAAGACCGCGACCCTGCAGACCGATATCGGCCATACCGGCATCACCCCGGGCGACACGCTGCAATACACCCTCGAACTGGCCATTTCCGACTACTTCGCCTTCGGCAAGGACTTCTTCAACGAAGGGCAACTGATCGTCAGCGACCAAATCAGCGACGGCCAGACCCTGACCGGCACACCGACCATGACGGTGACCATCAACGGTGTCGCGCAGACCATTACCCTGGTCACCACCGTGGTCACCAACACCGACGGCACCACCTCGCTGGCCCTGGACATTGGCCAGTCACTGCGCAATGCCTCTGGCAATCTGCGCGGCTGGCTCAACGGCGACCTGGCCTTCGACGATCAGATCCAGGGCGCGGTGTTGGCGGTGCTCAGCTATTCGGCGATTGTCGGCCAGACCTACAAGCCGCCTTCGGGCAACCCGCAGCCGGAGATCAACGAAGGCGATGAACTGGGGAACTCCGCGGTGGTGGATGGCACACTGCTGCAGGATCAGTTCAACCTCACCGGGCAGAGTGAATCCGACACCTCGGCGACCACCAGCATCATTCCCACCAGCAACGTGGACATCAACCTGGTGGAGGTCAATAACGGCACGCCGCCCGCCACCGGAGAACTGAATCCGGGCGATGAAGTGACCTTCGAACTCAGTTACGACCTGGTCACCGGTGACTACCAGCAGTTCCAGCTCACGGCCTACCTGCCGCTGCCGTTGTTCAATGTCACCGGCGTGACCTGGACCATCGGCAGCGACGTCGGGCAATGGCAACTCGGCCCGGGCAACACCAATCTCGGCCCGGTGATCAGTGTGACCAGCGGTGTCGGCAACTCACTGATCTTCGATTTCGGCAGCTTTACCACCCAGGACACCACTGGCAGTCGCATCGTCCTGCGTTTCAGCGTGCGGGTCGGCGACCAGCCGTTTGGCGACCAGCGTTCCCTTGACGTGCTGGCACAATCGAGCCAGCAAACCACCCTCACCAACCGTACCCTGATTTCCTCCGACGTGGTGGCCATTGTTTCGGTGGCTGAACCTGTGCTCAACATCAAGCACGGCGTGGTGTCCGGCACCAATGGCACCGTCAGCAACACCACCGGCAGCTGGAATCCACCGGGTACCACCGGGGTGCCGTTCAGCGGCAGCGTCACGGACCTCGCGGCCGTGGACGGCAATATCACCAACATCGACGGTGGCGACACCCTGCGGATGGTCACTGCCCTGGAAAACACCGGCGGTGGCGGCGCGTACGATGTCAGCACCAGCATTACCCTGCCCACCGGCCTGAGCTTCGTCGGCGGCAGCCTGGCGGCGGCCAATCTGCAGATTTACCGGGGCGACGGCACCGCCCTGGTGCTGGGCGTCGATTACAGCGTCAGCGGCAACCAGATCACCTTCCTCGATGCCGGCGGCCAGGCCACCCTTCTCGCCGGCCGCAGCGGCACTGCGGCCGACGCCAGTGGCGCCAACCTCGTGGTGATCAGCTACGACGTGCTGGTCAGCAATACCATCGAGGCCAGCCGCACCCTGCAGTCAAGCGCAACCCTGAGCAACTACGCCAGCGTCGACGGCGGCACCGACTTCACCCCGGCCGACCTCAGTGACCTGTCCAGCCAGCAGGTCGCAGCGCCTGTCATCAGCAAAGTTTTCGCCGACGGAACCCTGGACAACGGCGACTCCAGCGCCAGCCATACCACCGGCAGTGACCTGGTGATCGGTGAAAGCATGCGCTACGACATCGTCGTGACCCTGCCGGAAGGCGTCACCCAGACCCTGCGCATCGACGACCTGATTCCGCCGGGCATGCGCCTGGACACCAGTTTCAATGGCGGCCTGGGCTACCAGATCATCACCACCCGCGCCGGCAGCGGCGCCCTGGGTGCCGATTTCGCCGGCAGCGTGGTGATCGGCAGCTTCAACGGACAGGCCGTGGATGGCGCCGATGCGCGCTGGACCTTCAGCGTGTCCAGCGTCGCGGCCGACAACCAGACCGGCAACAACACCTTCGTGATTCGCCTGCAACTGGTGGCCAGCAACGTCATCAGCAACCAGGCCAACGTTTCCCTGCAAAACAATGCGCAACTGGTCTTCAGCGACCCGGACACCGACACCGCCAACGGCACTGTGGCGGTCGACCGAACCGTTGCGATCAGCGGCCAACCCACCGTGATCATCCGTGAGCCGACGCTGCAGGTCACCCAGGTGCTGACCTCCACGGCCGGGCTGGGCGGCTATGACCAGGGCGACACGGTGACGTTCACCATCACCATCAGCAACGGTGCCGGCGGCAGCGATTTCAATGCCTTTGACCTCAGCTTCCTCGACAACCTGCCGACGCAACTGGACAACGTGACCCTGGTCGGCGTGTTTTACCAGAACGGCGCCACCAACAACGGTGGAATCGATTTCGAGATCGTCGGCGGCCAGTTGCGCACCGCCAACGGCGCCAACATCGACATCGCCAAGGGTGGCAGCATCGTCCTCAGTCTTTCCGGGGTGGTGAATGCCTCGGCGGCGGCGCAGTCGAATTTCGCCAACGTGGCGAACATCCAGTGGACCAGCCTCGACGGCGCCCAGGGCGGTGAACGCACCGGTATCGATGGCCAACTCAATGGCGGCACGCTCAACGATTATCGCAACATTTCCACCCTGGTAATCCCGGTGGCCCAGGCCATGCAGATCTCCCGGGTCGGCGGCCTGCCCGACACGGCCGCCCCGGCACCGACCACTGCGCCCGTGGAGCAGGTCACCGTCGGCGAAGTGATCCGCTACCGCGTGGTGGTGCTGGTCCCCGAAGGCAACAACCCCAACTACCAGATCCAGATCACCCTGGCCAACGGCCTGGAGTTCATCTCGCCGGATGCCCTGGTCAATGCCCTGCGCATCGCCTTCATTTCCAACGGTGGCCTGACCAGCGATGCCAACCTGATCGTCGGCGGCACCCTCGATGTCAACGGCAACGAGAACAGCGCCGAAGCCTTGCCCATCACCGCTGACTTGGCGGGCCTCGCGCCCCAAGGTGTGTTCGACCCGAGCCGGGTGACGGTGGTAACCAATGCCGACGGCAGCCAGGTAGTGACCTTCAACCTCGGCAACGTGGTCAATGGCGGCGTCAGCGATGGTGACCTGGAAGGCATCTCCATCGAGTTCAACGTGCGCGTGACCAACGTCGCCAGCAATATCAGCGGTGCGCAACTGGCCGTCGCGGCCCATGAGTTCGTCAACGGCGCCGGCCGCGCCAACAGCAACGCCATCTCCGAGCGCATCGTCGAACCGAGCTTCAGCGGCCTGGACAAACAGATCGTCACCTTCGATCCCAACCCAAGCGGCACCAGCGGCAGCGCCACGGTGCAACTGAGTTTCACCCAGAACGGCGGCCTGCCGGCATTCGATGCGCAAGTCAGCGACAGCTTCGCCGGCGGCAGCAATTACACCCTGGTCAGCGTCACCATCAACGGCACGACATTCGGCCCGGGCAACCTGCCTGCCGGCGTGACCTTCAGCACCACGGGCGGGGTGAGCGTCAACTTCGATCAACTGGACGTCGGCGCACAGGTTCAGGTGCGCTACCAGGTGACGCTGCCTAATACGGCGATTGTCGCCAGCAGCAATGCGACCCTGACCTGGAGCAGCCTGCCCGAGGACTTCACCAGCTGGGGCGGCAACGTTGTGGGTGTCGACGGGACCACCGATGGCGAGCGCACCGGCAGCACCGTCGGCCCGAACCAGTACATCCTGCGCGACAATGCCGGACTCGGCGTCATCACCGGCACGCTGTGGAACGACACGGCCACACCGACCGCCAGCGCCACGCCGGACGGCGCCGGCCTGGCGGGCCAGACCGTGACCCTGACCTGGGCCGGGCTCGACGGCGACCTCGCCACCACGGCTGACAACCTGCAATTCACCACGGTCACCGACAGCAACGGCCAGTACCGATTTGGCGTATTGCCATTGGGCGTGTTCCGCATCGACGTACCGGCCGGCCTTGTCAGTTACCCTCAGCCGCTGGGTGACTTGCGTGTGCGGGTCGACACCGACGCCGGCACCCTCGGGCAGATCACCATCAGCCTGGGCGATGCCGCCACGCAAAGTGCCGATGCCGGTTACGTCGAACAGAACGATGCACCGGTCAACACCCTGCCCGGCACCCAGAACGGCCAGGAAGACATTGCACTGGCCATCGCCGGCATCAGCGTCGCGGACATCGACGTCGACCGCGATCCCAACGCCAACGACCGCAACGTCACGGTCACCCTGCAAGTGACCAGCGGCACGCTGTTCCTCGGCGCCGCGGTACCCGGCGTCACTGTCGGCGGCGCCAACACCGCGACCCTGACCCTCACCGGCACGCTCGCCAACGTCAACACCGCGCTGGCCAGCCTGTTTTACCTGGGCAACGCCAACTTCAACGGCACCGATACCCTGACGGTCACCAGCAACGACCAGGGCAACTATGGCGATGCCAATGGCGACGGCTTGCCAGGCGGCGCCGGTGATGCCTTGACCGATACCGATGCCCTGCAAATCATTCTCGCCGCGGTTAATGATGCGCCGGTCGGAGTCAATGACAGCGCCCTCGCCCTCGAAGCGGGCGGCACCAACAACTCGGTGATCGGGATCGACCCGCGCGGCAACCTGCTGACCAACGATACCGACGTCGACATCGCCACCAATGCCGATCAACTGAAGGTCGTATCGGTCGGGCCGCAGGCCGGAGCGCAAACCCCCGTCGCCGATGTGACGGTGATCAATGGCCTGTACGGTCAGTTGCTGGTCAGCAGCAACGGTGCCTATCAGTACGTGGTCGACAACAACAACGCCACGGTGCAGGCCTTGCGTGTGTCGGGGCAAACCTTGCTCGACCACTTCGACTACGTGCTCGCCGACCTCGGGGGCCTCACCTCGACGGCCACCTTGACCGTGACCATCCAGGGCGCCAACGATACCCCGGTTGGCGTGAATGACGACGGCACTGCCATCGAAGCCGGTGGCGTGGCCAACAGCTCAGGTGGCAGCCCTGCCACCGGCAACGTGTTGACCAACGATACCGACGTAGACAGCGTCGCCAATGGTGAAACCCGCACCGTGACGGGCATTCGTGCGGTGGCGGAGGGAGGAGCGGGAAACTTTGATCCGATTACGCTGCCGATTGACGGGTTATACGGGACCCTGACCATCGCCGCCGATGGCACGTACACTTACGTGGTCGACAACAGCAACCTCACCGTGCAGCGCCTGAGTCCGGGCCAGCAACTGGTCGAGTTTTTCAGCTACCGCGTCACCGACGCCGGCGCCCTTGACGACGTGGCGCAGTTGCGCATCGTGATCCAGGGCGCCAACGACAATCCCGTGGCCAGCGACGACGCCGCCGAGGCCCAGGCAGCCCCCACCAACGGCATCTCGCAGGAAAGCAATCCGACCGGCAACGTCATCCTTTTCCCCAGCCGGCCCGGGACCACCGACAATGGTATCGACGATGACGTCGATTCCGTTGACCGACCCAATACCCAGCTGCGGGTCGATGGCGTCATCGCCAAAACCGAAGCCGCGTACAACCCGGCCGTCGATATCCTCAGCACGGTCACCAATGGCACCACCCAGGCCGATGGCACCGTGGTGGTCGGCCTGTACGGCACCTTGCGTATCGGCGCCGATGGCTCTTATTTCTACGATGTCGACAGCACCAATATCCAGGTCCAGGGACTGCAAGCGGGACAGACACTGGACGAAGTCTTCACTTACCGCATCACCGATATCAACGGCCTGACCGACACCGCGCAGTTGGTGATTACCGTGCACGGAGTCAACGATCCACCCGTGGGTCAACTGGTGGTGGGCCTGGCGACCGAAGCCGGGGGTGTCGACAACGGCATACCGGGGGTCAACCCTTCGGGTGATGCGCTGGTCAATGCCACCGATCCGGACGGCGACCCGTTGACCGTGACCCTGATCCAGCCTGAATTCGGCGTCGTGACAGCGGTGAACGCCGGCGGCACAACCGTTGCCGGTCTGTACGGGCTGCTAACCATCTTCCCCGACGGCACCTACAGCTACGCACTGGATAATGCCAATGCCGACGTGCAGGCGCTGCGCACCGGCAGCGACCTGCTGCTGGAACGCTTTACCTTCACCATCAGCGACAACGTTGTAGGGGCAACCGAAACCGACACGGCGCAAATCATCGTGCTGATCCGCGGCCGCAATGACACGCCGGTGGCCGTCAATGACACCGCCGACGCCATCGAAGCCGGTGGCTTGAACAACAACCGTCCCGGCCAGGATCCGACCGGCAATGTGCTGGACAACGACACCGACGTCGACGGCGGCGAAGTGCCCGGCGACCTGCCAGCCCATGACTACGGCGAAACCAGGGCTGTTTCCAGCGTACGCACCGGCGACGAACTCGCCACCGGTACGGCCGGCACCCTGGGCACCGAACTGCGCGGCACCTATGGCTGGCTGACCCTCAATGCCGACGGCAGCTACAGCTACCGGCTCGACAACAACATGGCCGAGGTCCAGGCCTTGCGCTTCGGCGACACCCTGAGCGATCTGTTCAACTATTCGGTCATCGATGCCAGCGGCGCCGAGGACCGCGCCAACCTCAACATTACGATCACCGGGCGCGACGACACGCCCAATACCCGCAACGACTTCAACCTGGCCACCGAAGCCGGCGGCCTCAATAACGACCGGCCGGGGCTCAACCCCAGCGGCAACGTACTCAACAACGACACCGACGTCGACGGCAACGGCGAAACCCTGAGCGTCATCGAGTTCAACCAGGGCAACTCCTTTGGCACGTTCAGCAACGGCCTCAAGGGTCAATTCGGCACGCTGCTGCTCAACGCCGACGGCACCTATACCTACGTGGTCGACAACAACAACCTGCGGGTACAGGCCCTGCGCACCCCGCTCAATACGCTGACGGAAACCTTCACCTACCGCACCCGCGACCTGTTCGGTGCCACCAACAATGCCGTGCTGACCATTGTCATCGTCGGCGCCAACGACGACCCCCTGGCCCAGGACGACAGCACCGTGGCCGTCGAAGCTGGCGGTACGTTCAATGGCACCCCCGGCGTCAATCCGACCGGCAACGTCCTGACCAACGACCGCGACATCGATTCCGGCGACACCAAGACCGTCACCGACGTTCGCGGCGGCACTGAAGCCGCGGGCGGCACCTTCACCGCCTTTGCCGGCAGCCAAAGCCTCAATGGTCTGTACGGCACCCTGACGATCAATACCGACGGCACCTACAGCTATGTGATCAACAACACGCTGGCGGCGATCCAGGCCCTCAAGGTCGGCGACTCGCTGGTGGAAACCTTCACCTACCGGATGCGCGACACCGCCGGTGCCACCGACATCGCCCAGTTGAGCATCCGCATTGACGGCGCCTGGGATGCGCCGGTGGCGGCCAACGATATAGCGCTGGCGGTAGCCGATAACGGCAAAGGCAACGCTATCAACCCGACCAGCAACGTCCTGCCCAACGACACCGATGTCGACCAGGGCGACAGCCTGATCGTCACCGGCATCCGCGCCGGCACCGAAGCCGCCGGCGGCAGCCTGGCGCTGGTCAATAGCGCTACCGACAGCACCAACGGCACCCTGGTCAACGGCCTGTTCGGCCAGTTGATCATCGGTGCCGACGGCAGCTATACCTACATCGTTGACTCCAACAACCCCACCGTACTGGCGCTTGGACCGCTGCAGTTCCTCAACGAACGCTTCACCTACCAGATCACCGACCGTGGCGGGCAAACCGACCAGGCGGAAATTCTTATCGTCATCCGCGGACGTAACTCGGACCCCGTGGCCAACGGCGATGCAGGCACGGCGGTGGAAGCCGGCGGCCTCAACAACAGCCAGCCCGGCATTGACCCCAGCGGCAACGTGATCAGCAACGATACCGACGTTGAAGACGATGTTCTCACCGTGACCGCCATTCATACCGGCGGCCTCGCCGAGACCGGCACCAGCGGTACTGTCGGCACTACCCTGCGCGGACTGTACGGTGACCTGCTGCTCAACGCCGATGGCAGCTGGCATTACACGGTCGACAACAACCTCGCGGTGGTGCAGGCCTTGCGCCAGAGCGGTCAAACCCTGACCGACGTGTTCAGCTACACCCTGTCCGACTTCTTCGGCGCCACCAGCGCCGCCGAACTGCGCATTACCGTCGACGGCAGCAATGACACGCCGATTGCCCAGGACGACCAGTCGGTCGCCGTCGAGGCCGGTGGCGTGGCCAATGGCACGCCAGGCAGCAACGCCACCGGCAACGTGCTGACCAATGACAGCGACGTCGACAGCGTGGCCAATGGCGAAACCAAACAAGTACTCAGCGTCAGCGGCGAAAACGGCCAGTCCGCCAGCGCAGGCCAGGCCCTGACCGGTCGCTACGGACAACTGATCATCAATGCCGACGGCAGCTACACCTACCTGATCGACAACAGCAACCCGACGGTGCAGGCCCTGCGCACGGCGGGCGAGACCCTCAGCGAAACCTTCACCTACCGCATGAGCGACACCGCCGGCGCGACCTCGGATGCACGCCTGACTGTGGTCATCCAGGGCGCCAACGATGCGCCGGTGGCGCGCAACGACAGCGCCACCGCCAGTGACCAGACGCTGGCGCCGCAAACCAGCGGCAATGTCCTGCCCAACGACAGCGACGTCGATGCCAATGACCGTCTGACCGTGGTCGGCATCCGCACCGGCGCCGAGGACGGCAGCGGCGCCACGGGGGTGATCGGCCAGCCGATCCAGGGCCTTTATGGCACGCTGGTGCTCAATGCCGACGGCAGCTACACCTACACCATCGACCAGAACAACCCGCAAGTGCTGGCCGCTGCGGGCCTGGGCCAGGTCCTGAAGGATGTCTTCACCTACACCATCAGCGACATCAACAGCGCCACCGACCAGGCCGAACTGGTGATCACCCTGGACATTGCCACGCCGTTCATACCGGCACCCCAGGGCAACTTCTTCGACCGCGATCCGAACAACCGCAACGGCAGCCTTTTCCCGCCTGACCCGCTGCCTGTCGTTTTTGTCTCGCCAGTGGTCGAACGCGCCGCCCTGGCCCTGGAACTGTCGACCTGGAACGCCGACGGCAGCAATTTACGCCTGGCCTCCAACGGCGAGCTCGTCAGCGATTCCCTTGGTGCGGGCCTGGGCCTGGTACCGGGACAATACGTCGCCGATGCGGTGCGCGAGAGCCGGCGCAACGCGGAGATGGAAATGACCTGGATTTTCGGCCGTCACGGGCGCATCGGCCTGAGTGCCGACGGCCTGTTGAGCGACCCGTCGCTGTTCGCCATCGATCCGGGGGACATGACCCGCGGGCCTGCCCAGACTGAGCAGCAGCAGGAAAAACACCAGGAGCGACGCCCGGCCCGGGGCTTCACCGCCCAACTGCACAACGCTGCCGAGCGTTTGCGTCCGGGTAGCCGGGGTAACTGAAATGACCGAACAGAATCGATTCCAAGAGCATAAAGGATTGAACATGCCAAAAAACGCGACCCGGTTTATCAGTACCGCCCTCGCCTCTGCCGTGCTGCTCAGCGCCTGTTCGTCGCTGGAGCCCAAACCTGCGACCGACGAGGAGAACCGCCAGCGGATCATCGCCGATCAAACCCGCATGTATTCCGGCCAGGAACCGGTGACCGCCCCCATCACTTTTTACGATGCGGCGGCACGGGCGCTCAAGTACAACCTCGACTACCGCCTCAAACTCATGGAGAGCGCACTGGCGTCGGATCTGCGAGACGTCTCCAGCCATGAAATGCTGCCGCGCCTGGTGGCGTCGGCCGGTTACGCCGGACGCAACAATGATTCCGGCGGCACCTCGATCGGCATCGAAGACCGCCAGGTCAGCTTGCGCGCATCGACCTCCGAAGAACGTTATCGCGAACTGTATGGCTTGGGCATGAGCTGGAGCCTGCTGGATTTCGGCGTGGCCTACTACCGCACCCAGCAAAAGTCCGACCAGATCCTGATGGCCGAGGAGCGGCGGCGCAAAGTTGCGCAAAACGTCCTGCAGGACGTGCGCAACGCCTATTGGCGCGCCCTGGGCGCCCAGCGCCTGCTGCCGGAAGTGGACAAGCTGTTGATGCGCACCCACAGCGCGCTGACCTCCGCCCGGGAAGCCGAGACCCGGGGCCTGTTGCCGCGCCAGGAAATCCTCGCCTACCAGCGCGCCCTGCTCGACTCGATCTACCTGCTGACCGTGCGCCGCCAGGACCTGGAGTTCGCCCAGGCGGAACTGTCGGCGCTGATGTCGCTGCCACCGGGGTCGAAAATGGTCCTCGCCGACCTGCCCGATCCGCCGCTGCCAGAGGTGCGCCAAAGCATGGCGCAGCTTGAGCAGCTGTCCCTCGAGCACCGCCCGGAAATCATGGAAGAGTGGTACCGCAAGCGGGTCAACCAGAAGGACCTGGACATCGCCAAGGCGCAGCTGTGGCCCAACGTCACTCTCGACTACGGCTACCGCTACGACTCCAACAAATACCTGTACAACAACGACTGGAACGCCACCGGCCTGCAAGTCTCGATGAACCTGATTCGTCTGCTGCAATTGCCTTCACTCAACGCCGCGCAGAAGTCCCAGAGCGAAACCGACGATACTCGTCGGGTGGCGCTGTCCATGGCCATCCTGACCCAGGTGCGGGTCGGTACCTTGCGCTATCAACTGGCGCGCCAGGAAGTGGAATTCACCGAAGACAGCCTGAGGGTCGACCGCAGCCTGCTCGACTATGCCAACGCCGCCAAGACCGGCGCGCTGGGTTCGGAGCTGGAAGTGATCCGTTCCGAAGGCCGCTTCCTGCTCTCGCGTTATCAGCGCGAGGCGGCATTCTCCAGTGCCCAGGCGGCCTGGGGGCGCCTGTACAACTCGGTCGGTCTGGACGTGCTGCCCAACGAAATCGACAAGCACGACATCAAGACCCTGGCCCGGGAAATCCAGCGCACATTGAACGAACAAGAACAGCAACGCCTGCTCATCACTCAGCAAGGAACGCCGAATGCGCAAAACCGCCCTTGAGTCCCGTTACGGGGCCCTGTTGTTGGCCTGTCTGATCCTGCCCGTTCATGCCGACGACACGCCGTCGGCCTCTACCCTGGAAAGCGCCAGTGCCATTCGCGTTTTACTGGCCGCAGAACTGGAAACCACCCTGTCGAGCCAGATGGCCGGCACCCTCGGCGAGCTGAAAACCGGCTTCGCCGACCACGTGGCCAAGTCCGAGGTGCTGGCGCGTTTCAACTGCAATGAAGCCGAGGCCCGCAGCAAAGTGGCCGTCGCCGAACTGACCATGGCCAAACAGAACCTGGAAGCGAAGAAGCAACTTCGCCAGCTCAATGCTGTGGGCGATATCGAAGTGTCCGTGGCCAACACCGAGGTGCAGAAGGCCGACGGTGCCAGGGCCATGGGTGTGGCACAAAGCGGCTACTGCCAGGTGCTGGCGCCGTTTTCCGGGCGCATCGCCAAGGTCTACGTCAAGCCGTACCAGACCGTGACCGCCGGTACGCCGCTGTTCGACCTGGTCAGCGACGGTGCCCTGAAGGTGCGCTTGAACGTGCCCTCGAACCTGCTGAAAACCCTCAAGCCCGGCATGCCTTTGCAGGTCACCATTCATGAAACCGGCAAAACCTACCCGGCCCATGTAAGCGCCATCAACGCCCGGGTCGATGCCGTGGCCCAGACCGTCGAACTGGAAGCCAGGCTTGATGAAAAATACCCTGATCTGATGGCCGGCATGAGCGGTACGGCGCGATTCAATGAGGAAACGGCGCAGCAGAAAAGTGCTCAGCCATGACCATGAACGAGCCGCTGCCCCACCCCCAATTGCTGCTGCAACTCGATGCCCTGCGCGACAAGGCGATGGCGGCCGAAACGCTGCCGGCGCTGGCCTTCAGCATGGCCAACGACTTGTACCCGTTGCTGGCGTTCCATCAGGCCCTGGTGTTTGCCCAGCGCGACTCGTCCCTGGAGCTGTTGAACGTGTCCGGCCTGGCCCGGCCCAGTGAAGACTCGCCCTATCTGGTGTGGCTGCGCCGGGCCATCCGTTGGGTCGCCAGCCAGGTGCCCGAAGGCGAGCCCGTGTGGCTGACCCAGGACACTGTCAGCGCACCTGAGGAAATCAGCGAAGGCTGGAACGAATGGTGGCCGGTCGGGCTATGGTGCGTGCCGGTCGAAGACCGTAGTGGACAACGTCTCGGCCTGCTGGTGCTGCTGCTGGAGCAGGAACCGCCCCCGGTGTTCTGGCCGCACCTCAAGGGTCTGGTCGGCACCTGGGGTTATTGCTGGGCGGCGCTGACCCGCCGGCGGCGCCTGGGCCGCTGGTGGCCCAACCGCAAGCAAATGCTCCTGGGCCTGCTGGTCGTGGCTGGCCTGCTTCTGCTGCCCGTGCGGCAAACCGCGTTGGCGCCGACCGAGATCGTCTCGCGCCAGGCGCAGATCATCAGTTCGCCCATCGACGGGGTGATCGAGAGCATCCAGGTGCGCCCCAACCAGCCGGTGGACGCCGGCACGCCGTTGTTCATCCTCGACGAAACCACCCTGCGCAGTCGCGCCGAGGTTCTCGGCAAGGAAGTCGCGGTGGCTGACGCCGAATTGCTCGCCGCCAGCCAGCGCGCTTTCGACAATCCCCAGAGCAAAAGCGAACTGACCCTGCTCGAAGGTCGCGCCCAGCAACGCCGGGCGGAACTGGCCGCGGTGCAGGCCCAGCTCAAGCGCACCCAGGTGCTGTCGCCCAAGGCCGGTGTGGCGGTGTTCAGCGATCCCAACGACTGGCTGGGCAAGCCGGTGGTGACCGGTGAACGTATCATGCAGGTGGCCGACCCCAGCCAGCCGGCGATGTTGATTCAACTGGCAGTGGCGGACGCCATCGCCCTGGAACCGGGTGCCGAGGTGACGCTGTTCCTCACCGCCTACCCGCTCACGCCGCTCAAGGGCAAGATCCTCGAAACCAGTTATCAGGCGCGCCCCAGCGATGAAGGCGTGGTCGCATATCGCCTGCTGGCAAGCGTCGACGGCGCGCCGGAACACGCGCGCCTGGGCCTGCACGGCACGGCCAAGCTGTACGGCGGTCGGGTGATGCTCGGCTACTACTTGCTGCGCCGGCCATTGGCGACGCTGCGGGCCTGGAGTGGCTGGTAATGAGCGACCCTGCAGACCTGCCCCTGCCACCGCTGCGTGAAGACCTGCGCCTGAGCGAAGCGGCCCGTGGCAGCGACGGCGAACCGGCCTGGGTAATCCAGGACACAGTGATCAATCGCTTCTACCGCATCGGCTGGCTGGAGTTCGAGTGCCTGCTGCGCTGGGGCCAGTCGCCACGGCAGATCAGCGAACAGATCGCCGACGGCACCGCGCTCAAGCCCGAGGTCGAACAGATCCTCGAGTTTCGCCAGTTTCTCGACCAGCACCAGTTGCTGCGGTCCGGCCCGGAGGCGCTGGAACGTCTCAAAGCCAAGGGCGAGCAAGGCGGCTGGCTGACCTGGCGCTGGTGGTTGCACCACTACCTGTTTTTCCGCATTCCGCTGCTGCATCCGCAACAGCCGTTGCAAACCCTGGCGCGGATGCTCGGCTGGCTGTTCCACCCGTTGACCGGCCTGCTGGTGTTCGGCCTGAGCCTGCTCGGGGTGATTCTGGTGCTGCAGCAGTGGGATGTGTTTACCCACGCGGTGGTCGAGTCGTTTTCCACCGAGGGCCTGTTCAGTTTCGCCCTGGCGCTGATCGTCGCGAAAACCCTGCATGAACTGGGGCATGCCCTGGTGGCGACACGGCTGGGGTTGCGGGTCGGGCACATGGGCATCGCCTTCGTGGTGATGTGGCCGATGCTCTACACCGACACCGGTGAGAGCTGGAAGCTCAGCCGATCGCGGCAACGCCTGGCCATCGCCTCGGCCGGCATCGTCACCGAACTGTCCCTGGCCGGCCTCTCGACCCTGGGCTGGGCCCTGTGCGATCCGGGCGCGCTGCGCAATGCCCTGCTTTACCTGGCGACCACCAGCTGGCTGCTGTCGCTGGCACTCAATGCCAGTCCGTTCATGCGCTTCGATGGTTATTTCATTCTCTCCGACCTGCTCGATTTCCCCAACCTGCACGAGCGCTCTTCGGCCCTGGCGCGGGTAACCCTGCGCCGCAATCTGTTGGGGTTGCAGGAAGATTGGCCGGAGTCGTTCCCCCCCGGGCAACGGCGGCTGCTGGTGACCTTCGCGATCATTACCTGGCTGTATCGGCTGGTGCTGTTTCTGGGGATCGCTTTGGCGGTCTACCTGTTCTTCTTCAAATTGCTGGGGATCATCCTGTTCATGGTCGAACTGTCCTGGTTTATCGCCATGCCGGTGGTGCGCGAGCTCAACCACTGGTGGCAACATCGCGCGGGCGTTCCGCCCCGGCGCAAGGTGCTTTTTTACACGGTGCTCGGGGTGATTCTGGCAGGGCTGGCGATTCCCTGGCGCACCCAGATTGACGCGGTCGGCGTGGCCCGTGCCGAACAGCAATTGAGGGTCTACGCGCCCTATCCGGCGCGCCTGCAATCGATCCATGCCGAAGGCCCGGTGGAAAAAGGCGAAACTCTGATGGTGCTGGACGAGCCGGACATCGCCTCGCGCCTGCGCAGCAGCGAAGCCAACGCGCGCAGCTACGAGGCGCGGCTGTCAGGGTTGCTGGCCGACCCTGGCGGTCTCGCTGAAGACGCGGTGACCCGGCAGCGCCTCAACGTGCAATTCGAGGAAGCCCGGGCCGCGCGCTCGGAAATCGCCCGGCTGAACCTGCAGACACCCTTCGCGGGAATCTGGCTGGACGTCAATCCGGACTGGAAAACCGGCCAGTGGATCGGCCGCCAGGAGCCCATGGGTATCCTGATCGACCCGCGCCATTGGCAAGTAGACGCTTACGTGGCCCAGGATCAGGTGCACCGCCTGGCCACCGGCGATGCCGTGCGCTTCTACCCCGACGGCCAGACCACGCCGCTCAGCGGGCACGTGGTGCAGATCGGCAGTACCCGGGCCAGCCAGCTGTCCCACCGCATGCTGTCGTCACGCTTTGGCGGCCCGGTACCGACCACGACCGCCGAACATTCGCTGATTCCCAGCTCGGCCCTGTTTCAGGTTCTGATCCAGCTGGATGAACCCTTGCCGAGCCTGCGCGAGACTCGCGGCCACCTGAAGATCGCCGGCGAGCGCCGCAGCCTGCTGGCCGATGGCGCTACGCACTTGCTGGCAGTGTTCATGCGTGAGAGTGGTTTCTAGGCGACCGCCTCAATTTCTCCTGCAGACAAAAATCCCCTGTGGGGGCCAGCCCTGCTGGCGATACCGGTGGGTCAGTTATTGCCCATGTTGCCTATGCCGCCGTCATCGCCAGCAGGCTGGCTCCCACAGGGGATTGGTGTCTGGCCCAGCATTCAAGTTCACCCGCGAATCCTGTGGGAGCGGGCTTGCCCGCGATGACGGAGTGTCAGTCGCAGACTATTTGCCTGCGCCGCCGCCATCGCGAGCAAGCTCGCTCCCACAATGATTTGTGTCGGGCACAGAGATATCATTCGACCACGATCTCCTGTAGGAGCCAGCCTGCTGGCGATGGCGGTGTATCAGTCTCAGTCAGTGTTACCCGTATCGCCGAATCAACCCGCCACCACAAACACAATGATCGGCCCGCACACCGCCAGCAACACGTTGGAAATCGCATAGCAAACGGTAAAACCGATCACTGGCGTATTGCTGCCGGACTGTTCGATGATCTTGTTCATCGACGCCGCTTCGGTCTGCGCCCCGGCCAGGGCGCCAAACAGGATCATCGGGTGCAGGCGCAGGATGTAGCGGCCGAAGTACAGCGCCACCAGCGGCGGCACGATGGTCACCACCGCGCCAGACAGCAACAGCGCCAGCCCCTGTTCCTTCATCGCCGCGAACGCCGCCGGCCCCGCGAGCAAACCGACCACCGCACCGAAGGCGGTCAGGCCGAACTCTGAGAACGCCCATTGCGCGGCCGGTGGCAACGCACCGATTTCCGGGTGGCGCGAGTTGAACCAGCCAATCACCAGCGCAGCCACCAGCACCCCGCCGCCAATCCCCAGTTCCACCGGAATCATGCCGATGTGGGTGGACAACAACCCCAGCAAGGAACCCGCGACCATGCCCAGGGTGTGCATGGCGATATCGCTCTTGTAGGTCTGCTCGCGAATCCGCCCCAGACGCTTGGCCAGGGCTTCGACACTGGCGGTGCGCCCGGTCAGCCTCAGCACGTCGCCGCGGCGCAATACGGTATTGGGCAGCAACGGCAAGGCATAACCCTGGCGGGTAATGGTATTGATAAAGCAGCCCAGGCGCTGGGCGCTGGCCACTCGGCTTTTGGCCTGATGGATCGTCTTGCCGGCAAACTCCGCCGACGTCAGGACGATGTCCGCTTCCCGGGTCGGAAACGACAGGGATTCAGGGTGGTCGATTTCCGGGCCGATCCACTGGGTCAGCAGGCCCACCGCATCACGCAGGGCATACACACCGACCACATCCCCGGCCATCAAGGTCAAGCCTTCGTCCCGCTCGATCACCTGCCCGGCGCGCACCACCCGCTCGACGCTCAAGGAATCATTGAGCTTTTCCACCTCGGCGATGCTTTGACCGTTGACCGGCGAGTTGGCCGCCACCTGATGCGCCCGCACCACAATGCGCGTGTAGGGCACGGTAATCGCGTCCTCGTCCTTGTTGATGCCCAGCTCCAGTTCCAGCTCCCGGGCCGAGGCCTTGAGGTCGACACCGAGCAACTTCGGCGCAATGCTGCCGACGAAAACGATCAGGCCGATGGTGCCGAACAGGTAGGTGATCGCGTAGGCAATCGCCATGTGGCTGTTGAGTTGCGCCTTGGCCGCCGCATCGATGGCCAGTTGATTGATCGAGCTGGTCGCGGTGCCCATGATCGCCGTGTCGGTGAGCGCACCGGCGCCGAGCCCGGCGGTGAATCCGGCATCGAAATGGAACACCGCATTCATCATCAGGATGGTGCCCAGCGCCGTGGCACACAGCACCACGGACAACAGCACCAGTTTCAGCGTGCCGCGATTGAGGCTGCCGAAAAATTCCGGGCCGCTCTTGAAGCCGACCGCATAGATGAACATCACGAAGAACACCGACTTCAGGCCGGTCGGCACTTCCAGGCCGATCTGGCCGATCAGCAAACCCATCAACAGCGCCCCGGCGACCGAGCCCAGGTGAAAGCTGCCGATGTGGATGCGGCCGATAAAGACCCCCAGGGCGATCGCCAGGAACACGGCGATTTCAGGGTTGGAACGTAGCGCATGGAGCACAAAATCGAGCATGGTCGGGATTCCCTTTCAGCGACGATCAACCTTCCTTCGGTTCTTGCGCGGGTGCCGTGTACCACTTGTCCCTGGGCACCCACTTTTCTTGCTGCGGATCGCCCAGGTAGTGCGGCGACATGATCTGCACGCCGTACTCGTTGAACACATCCTGGATATTGGCGTGGAGCATGCTCAGCAGCACCGCCCGCGGCCGCGGCTGGCTCGGAATGGCCTGGGCGACCAGACGGTATTCGGGGTAGAAGTCCGACAGCGCCGTCTGGAACACTTGCGCCGGCGGCGTTTCGAGAATGCCGGGGGTACGCCGTGCGGCTTCGAGCAACATGCCTTCGACCTGTCGCCACGGCGTGTCGTAGCCGATGGTCACCACGGTATCGACCACGTAGCCGGGGCCCTGCACGGTCCGCGAGTAGTTCTTGGTCACCGCGCCGGTGATCATCGAGTTGGGCAGCGTCAGCACCTCGCCCAGGCCGGTGCGAATGCTCGTGGTGAACATGCCAAGTTCCGTGACGGTGCCTTCGTGGTCGCCGATGCGCACGAACTCGCCGGGACGCAAGGTGCGCGTGTAGGTCAGGATCAACCCGGCGGCCGCCTGGCCGACCACACTGGAGGCGCCCAGGGAAATCATCAGGCCGACCAGCACCGACAAACCCTTGAAGGCATCGGTGCCGGCACCCGGCAAATAGGGATAAGCCATGGCCAGGGCAAACAGCCAGATCGCCAGGGAGGTCAGGCGCTGGGTCGGTTGCAGGGTTTCATAGTTCAGCCAACTGACCGTGCCGGGAACGGCCATGCGCCGCAGGATCCGGCGCATGAAGGCGGTGGCGCCGCGGGCGATGAAAAAGATCGCCAGGGCCACGCCGATGCCGGGGATGGCGCCGAGTATGCCCTGCAACAGATACTCACCGACTTCCAGCAGGTAATTGTTGAGGCTTTCACCCCATGGCCGGGTATAGGGAAAACGCGACAGGACAAAACCCAACCACTCGTAGGACAGCAACAACACCACCACCCAGCGCAGCAACTCCAGCAGACGGCTGACCAGCGGATACAGGTAATTGGCATCCAGCAGCGGCACCTTGCCGACCTTGAGCGCCTGGGTGTGCCGGTGCATCAACCCGGGAAGCTTCGCCAACAGGCGTCGGCGCAGGTACACGAGGCCCAGCAGCAAGCCCAGGTAGATGCCCGTCGCCAGCAACGCAGCGCCCACCGACCAGAGGATCACCCGCAGGCTGCGCGCCTCGTGGACCTCCATCACCACCTGGCTCAGTTTCGCGGCGGCCGCTTCGGCAGCTTGCTGGGTCGATTCGAACTCCGCAGGGTCGACATCCTGGGGCGTGACGATGAACGCGCGGCGAGTGCCCAGCAGCACCATGTAGCTTTTCAGCACCGGGTCGACAGTGACGATCAGGTCATCGGCGTCATCCAGGACTTCACCAATCACCGATTTCGCCCGCTTGACTCGAGAAGCCGGGGTTTCACCCAGCATGGTTGCGCGGAACACGATAATGCTGCGATTGGCCACTTTCAGTTCAGCGGGAGCATCCGCTACTTTCGGTGCCTCTTCGGCCCATGACGGCACCGTCCAGAACAAGCCGAAAACAGTCAATAAAACAACGAGCAGCCTGCTCCGCATGGGACATTTCCTTACATCACGACATATCAGGACGAGGGTTGTATCGCAGCGTAGTTCAGCGATGAACGGTTGTCAGATTTCCCCTGTCGGTTGCTGCGCCCGCCAGTTTCGCGGGGAAAAACCCGTCCACTGCTTGAAATGCCGACTGAACACCGACACGTCGGCATAACCCAGATTCAACGCCAGGTCGGTGATGCTGGTCTTGTCCCGCAGCAGGTTCTGTTTGGCGATGTCCAGGCGGGTTTCCTGCAGCAGTTGGCTGAAGCTGCTGCCCTGGGCTTGCAGGCGTTTTTGCAGCACCCGCGGTTGCAGCCCGAGGGAATTGCTGACCGCCTCGATCCCGCATTCCCCCGACGGCAGCAGGTTGCCGATCAGGTGACAGACCTGGCCTTTGAGGTTGTCGGGGTACTGGGTCTTGAGCAGCTGGATGTGCTGCAACAGGTGCTCGCGCATCAGCTCTTCATTGGCCAGCGGCGAGCGCTTGAGGAATTCGTACGGAAAGCTGATGCCGTCGAACCCACTGTCGAAACGCACTTTGCCGTAGACCCCCGACACCTGCCAGCCGGGGCTTTTCACCGCACCCTGTTGCAGGTGCAGGCGAATCGGCGGGCTGTCCGCGCCGGTGAGGAATTTCAACGCATTGAACAACTGCCCGGCGCTGAGCTGGCTGATGTGCAACAGGCCGCTGTCGTTGCTGAAGTCGAAACTCAGGCGCGCTTCGGCACGTTCTCCTCGCTTGCTGATGTCCATATGCAGGCCGCTGGCGTGCAGGTACAGGTATTGGCGAGCAAAGTTCAGCGCATCGCCGACCGTGGGCTGGCGGCTGCCGGTCAGCGCCACTTCACCGATCACCAGCAAGTTCTGCCGCGACGCCAGGCGCAGGCCGAACAGCGGCTCCCGGCATTGCCGCGCGGTTTCATCGAGCAGGTCCGCGGTCTTTTCGTAGGACAGGTAGTTGTTCGGCTGGCGCAACTGGGCCACCACCATGCCGGCGTCGCGCAGCAGGTTCACCGGGTTTTGCCCGAGCTGGGAAACCAGGGCGCTGTAGCCCTCGATGGCACCGCTGCGCAACAGGAACATCGGGTAAATTCTCGCCGAGGACGGTTCGCATTAAATCAACTTTTGTTCGCCTGATGTCAAGCACAGGACAGCTGACTCGGATAACGTTTCCTGCCAAATGTTTTTACCGGTTCCCATGGGTATTGACGAAGAGGCATGTGCAATGCCGGCGATCAGTCCACGCGCACGAACACCTGTTTGGCCATGTTGTTCGAGCCTACGCTCTCCAGGCGCTTGCCGCCGTCCAGGACCTTGACGTTGATCAGGGCGTTGCCGTTTTTGTCGCGGGCAACCACGACGTCATCCTTGCGCTCCCACTCCTCGACTGCAATCTTGTTGCCTGCTGCGATGATGTAGCCACTGGAGAACTCGACGGTTTGCGAGCCTGCGTTAAAGCCCATTACGCTGGTGGTGGCTTCGTATTTGCCGTCCAGGCCATCATTGCCGCAGCCAGCCAGAAGGCCTAGCGGGATGGCAGCCAGCAGGTATTTGAACTGTTGCATGGTCATTCCTTATTGATAAACGTCGGGGAAAGCGCCCGGAAAGCACTTCGACTCTTTGCACTTGCAGGAGTCAAGGCGCATGCCGACCGCGGTGCATCAACCTTTGGCAGTGCCGACCAGTGAGTCGATCAGCATGGCCGAGCCGGTATCGCCATTTTCCAGGACGATCTGGCGGATGGATTTTCCGAACGAAGGCACTGGCGTGTCGAAAGTGAACCCTGATTGGCCCTGGAAGCTGGCGACGAATTTGATCCGGTCGGCAGACCAGGTAAGGCTGTGGCTGGTACCCGCCGCGTAACCTTCGAAAAATGCCGCGGCCAATGGTGTAGTGCCGTCGATATCCTTGACGTCCAGCTTGGCGCCGGCAGCCACCAGGGCTTGAGCGTAAGCGTGGTTGCGCTGGGCCATGCACGCATGCAGTGGTGTTTCCCCGGCATAAGCCACCGTATTCACGTCACTGCCTTTGAGCAGCGCCTTGAAGAGTGCCTCTGGCTGCTGGCCGGCACCACGGCGGCGTTGCTGCTCATCAGCCTTCTGGCAGAACAACGACAATGCAGTGTCGCCGTAAACATTGCGCGCCTTGAGGTCTTCCTTGCCGGCCAGGGTGATCATGTGATCGAGGCTGCAGCGGGTGTAGCTGCTGCCATCCAGACATTTCATCAGCCGGGTGTTGCCCTTGATGTCGCGGCCCATGGGATCGGCACCAATCGATACCAGATAGTCATAAACGTTGTCCGCCGCGACGGTAATCAGCGGGCTGTCGTCATAGTGCAGGCGCTGATTGACATCGATGTGGGAGCCTTTGACCAGATAAGCGAAAGCATCCAGGTCCTTGACCTCATTCGACCAGTCGGCACTGCGTATCTGGCCCTGCGCCGCATCCCGCAGGCGCAAGGCCATTGGGGTGGTGTTCGGCGGGTTATCGATGTCACGCACTTGAACGTCGCCCGGGCTGAAACGGACCCAGCGACCCACCTGCTGATCCTGCGCGTAGCTGCCTTTTTCTTCTACCGTGCCCGCCGGCCAGGTACCGCCCGAGAAGTAGTGCTCGGAATCGCCATTCTTCTTGCCGGCGCTGTAACTGTCCTTCGAGGCTGGCCGAGAGCTGCCGTCGGTCATTGTCCACCAGATCTCGCGGACGCCCTCGAGCTGGCCGTTTTTGTAGGTGGCGCGCTCCTTGAGCACGCCTTTGAAATCGTAGCGCTCCACGGCACCTTCAAGCTTCCCTGAGCCGTCGCTGGCGAAGGTTTCAAACAAGGTGATTTTTTGTTCGCCGTTGATCACCGCCCACTCGCGCTGGGCGCCGACGCGGATACTCGCCGTACGAAAGTCTTTACCTGGAATGACTGTACTGTCGCTGGTCTGCAGGCCGCTCGCGCAATCGTAACGCTGCTCCGCATGACGGTCGCCGTCCACCGTGCTGACATTCTCCAGGTGGCTGGAGAACTCACCCTTGCACCAGGTCTTCTTCGGCCCGACAAAGGCGCCATCTTTCAGTTCGCCTTCGACCAGCAACTTGCCATTCTGGTCGAGTTCCTTCCATTGACCGACCACCTTGCCGTCTTTGACCTTGAACGATTGCAATACCTGGTCACCGACCTTGCGCACAACGGTACCGTTGAGTCGCTCACCGGATTTGCGCTCAAGGTAAACGCCATAGGGCGTACCCACAGTACCGGTGTAATTGGTGACTTCCTCGAAGCTGTACTCGGACTTGCCACAGCCCGCCAGGGCCGACGTCAGGGCACAAAGAACGAAAACCTTTTTCATCATAAATCCTATTCGAAGGCGCACGGCCTGGTTGCGGGCACGGCGAGGCCGAGCCGCCAGGGAGGCACAAGAGTTTTTAACGGATACCGCGAGCTGGCGATTGGCCCGGCGAGCAAGCGACTAGCGGACTTGCGCCACCAGTTCGCAGAAATAGTCCCGCGCGCCCGCTTCCGGTGTGTACAGACCTGCGCTGGCGACAAACACAAAGGTCAGGCGCGAACCCTGGTCCAAGGGCTCGACCAGCAAGTTGAGCGGCGCGGTCTTGCTGCTGAAGTTAACGTTCTGGTAAGCGGAAATGGCGCCACGCTGGGCGTCGCTGCTTTCGATACGATAGCCTTCGCGCATCAGGGCCTTGTAGGCCCTGTCGAATGCTGCCGGCGCCGGGATCATGGGCAGGTCAGCCGTGGTACTGAACGACTTTCCCGAGAAGAGGCTGCCGGAGGTCTTGAAGTTGTCCTGGCATTGCTGCCCGGTGTGGCTGGCACAGCCTGGCAGGAGGATAGCCCCCAGTATTAATACGAAAACCCGAATCATCGTCCTACCTTTTTCTGTCCTTGAAAATGCCCCCCACTAAGGGCGCATTGGCTGTGGCACGGCTCGATTCGCCGATCCTTCGTCATCGCTCTGGAAAGCGAATTGCCGATAATTATACATAATAGCAATATGATGGCAATTTTTATGACGCCCAATTTGCAAGCATGGACTGCATACAACGGCCGGCGCAGACCCTTCGTCCTCTCACCCAGGACAACGCCGCCGAGGCTAAAGTGGCTACCAAAATTCGTAATACATCAACTTTCATTCGTGAATAATCAAGTTTGTCACGGCGTGAAAAGATAACTTGGCAGTTCATTCGATGCTCGCCTGTGCCATGCCGGGCATCTCGAACCTCACTGCGCAGGTCACGTCATGACGAACTGGAAGTATTGCGTTCCCAAGGTCACCTACTTGTCCGGTGGCGGCAGCGGCATCGGCCTGGGGTTCGCCCGGGCCTTGATTGCCGAAGGCAGCAGCGTGGCGATCTTCGATTTGCAGATCGCCGAGGACGTGCTCGCCGGCCTGCAGCAAGCCTGCATCGCCCAAGGGCAGACCGTGCTGTTTTACCCCGCCGACGTCACCGACCCGGTCGCACTGGACAGCGCCATGACCGCCGCCCATACCCGCCAGGGTGCGGCGGACCTGGCGTTCAATTGCGCCGGGCTGATGCGCAACGGGCTGTTTACCGAGCTGTCGTTCGAGACCTTCCAGCGGGTGATCAACGTCAACCTGATCGGCAGCCGCAATTTTGCCGCCAGCGCCCTGAAGCGCCTCGCGCCCCGGGGCCATCTGGTGTTCATGGCGTCGCTGGCGGGGATTGTCGGCAGCTACACCCAGGCCGCCTACGCCGCGTCCAAGTTCGGCGTGGTGGGCCTTGCCGAAGTGCTGCGCGCCGAGCAGAAACTCTGCGGCGTCGATGTGTCGGTGGTGTGCCCGGGCGAGATCCAGACGCCGCTGCTCGACTACGAGCGCCAGCACGGCAGCGAGGTCACCCGCTCGCTCAATGCCGTGGCCGGGGTGCTGACCGTCGACCAGGCTGTGGCCGGCATCCTGCGCGGCATCCAGCAGCGCACCTTCATGATCACCCCGGGGTTCAAGGCCCGGCTGATCCGTGCCGTGGCGCGCAAATGCCCGACGCTGCAGCACTGGATCGTCGACCGCAACCTGGTCAAAAGCGTGCGCAAGCAACCGGCTGCAAAGCCCGCGCGATGACGCCGCACTGACCCTTTCGACCCCATGGCCCCACTCCATACACAGGATGCTTTTGCATGACTGCCTTTGCACAGATCCGCCATTTCGAAGACTCCCGTGCCGCTGCCGGCCAGCAGGCGCGCGTCGAAGACACCCGTTTTGCCGCGCTGAAGTTTCGCGACGACATGCTGCAAGGCCCCAAGGCCCGCTACTTTGAATCCTTCGACCTGATCAAGGTGCCCTACCCGGTCCGCTACGGCTTGCGCAACGCCTTCTCCCGGGAGCGCTTCGTCGAGTACATGCACATCCAGAATCGCCTGTTTGTCGTGCAGTTCGACACGCCTGAAGGCGTCAAGACCCTGCTGGTCTCGCCGTCGGACCACGAGCGCAACATCGAGACGCCGTTCTTCCGCCGCCTGCAGGACCGCACGGCCAACTGGCTGACCAAGCTGATCATCCACCGTCAGAGCACCGTCCCGGAAATTCTCGCCCGCGTCGGCCTGCGCCCCGAGGACATCGACTACATCACCTACGATCACCTGCACACCCAGGACGTGCGCCGCTGGCTCGGCACCGAGCGCACGCCGGGGCTGTTTCCCAACGCGAAACTGCTGGTGCACTGGCGCGAGTGGGAGTCGAGCAAGGACCTCAACCCCTACCAGGCCGACTGGTATTGCCCCAGTGGTATCGCCGGCGTGCCGCAAGACAAGGTGATCTGTTTCGATGGCTCGATCATGCTCGGTGACGGCGTGGCCCTGATGCACACCCCGGGGCACACCGAGGGCAACCATTCGATCGTGGTGCACACCGACGAAGGCCTGTGGGTGACCAGCGAAAACGGCGTCAGCGTCGATGCCTACGCGCCCTTGCTGTCCACTGCCAGCGGTGTGGCCGACTACGCGCAGATGATCGGTACCGAGGTCATCATCAACGGCAACACCCTGGAAAACGCCGTCGACCAGTACATTTCCATGGTCCAGGAAGCCACGGTCGCCGGTCCTTCGAAGCGCGATCCGCGCTTTCCGAATGTCTTTCCCTCCTCGGAAATGACGCCGTTCTGGATGTTCCCCGGGACCCGCCCGGCCTTCTATGTCGGCCATGCCCGCCACGGCACCCTGCAGCGGGCCTGAGCCTGCCCCGCTCTTTTGGCGCAATGGCAGAACCTGAACCACACTGGCTTCGGCTTGCCGTTCGCGCATGTACAAGGAAATCATCATGCAATTACTTCGAAGTGCCCTGCTGGGTATCGGCCTGAGCCTCGCGGCGATGGGTATGACCCAGGCCGCTGAAAAACCCAACGTTGTCGTGATCATGGTCGACGACATGGCCCCCATGGACATCTCGGCCTACAACCGCGGCCTGGGTGCGGTGACCACGCCGAACATCGACCGTCTGGCCCAGGAAGGCATGATGGTCTCCGACTATTATGCGCAACCGAGCTGCACCGCCGGGCGCGCCGCCTTCATCACCGGCCAGTACCCGATCCGTACCGGCCTCACCGCCGTCGGCCAGCCCGGGGCGAAAGTCGGCATCCAGGACAGCGACGTGACCCTGGCCCAGCTCCTCAAGGCCCAGGGCTACGCCACCGGCATGTTCGGCAAGTCGCACATTGGCGACCGCAATGAATACCTGCCGACCGTGCACGGTTTCGATGAGTTCTTCGGCTTCCTCTATCACTTGAACGTGATGGAAATCGCCGAAATGACCAACTTCCCCAAGGACCCGAAATTCCCCGGCCTGCCGCGCAACATGATCCACTCGGTCGCCACCACCACGGACGACGCCACCGTCGACCCGCGCTGGGGGCGTGTCGGCAAGCAGAAGATCACTGACGAAGGTCCGCTGACCATCGAGCGCATGAAGAGCGTCGACGACCAGTTCACCGACCTGTCGATCGACTGGATCAAGAAGCAGAAGGCCGCCGACAAGCCCTTCTTCCTCTGGTACAACCCGTCGCGCATGCACCAGAAAATCCACGTCAGCGATGAGTGGCTGGGCAAGAGCGGGCACACCGAATACACCGACGCCATCCTGCAGCTCGACTCGCTGGTGGGCAAGCTGCTGAAGACCCTCGACGACCAGGGCCTGGCGCAGAACACCATCGTGCTGTTCACCTCCGACAACGGCGTCAACCTGTCCCACTGGCCGGATTCCGGGGCGGCTTCGTTCCGCGGCGAAAAAGGCCTGACCTGGGACGGCGGCTTCCGCGTGCCGATGCTGGTGCGCTGGCCGGGCAACATCAAGGCCAACACCTGGACCGGTGAATTCATGACCTCCGAAGACTGGTTGCCGACCCTGATGGCCGCCGTCGGCCAGACCGACGTCAAAGACAAACTGCTGACCGGCCTGCAAGTCGACGACAAGACCTTCAAAAACCACCTGGACGGCTACAACCAGCTGGACATGCTGACCAAACCCGGCGGCAAGTCCAACCGTCACGAGTTCTTCTTCTATGGCGAAACCCACATGAACGCCGTGCGCGTCGATCAGTGGAAAGTGCACACCGCCATCAAGGACAAGTGGATGGATGAAGCCAAGAACATTCCCGGCGGCCTGGTCATCGACATCAAGGTCGATCCCTACGAGCGCTCCCCGGAAGCCGGCGATCACTTCCGCTGGCAGCAGCAGCGCAGCTGGATCATCCCGATCCTCGCCCCGTACATGCAGGCCTTTGCCAAGAGCATGAAGGACTATCCGCCGTCGCAACAAGGCGCCGGTGGCATCGGCATGGCCTCGATGGCGAACTGACGCGCTTCGTTTTGCCCTTCCCATTGTTTAACCGTTCAAGTGACAGCGCACGCCTTCCCGGGGCGTGCGCCGCACAGGAGAATGACCATGTCGAAAAAAACCCCGTGGGTCCGCTGCGCCATCGCCAGTGCCGTGCTCGGCGCCGCCCTGTGCAGCCCGGCGCTGTTCGCCCAGGGCCAGGCCGATGCGCTGCTGAGCATGCCGACCAGTCAGGAAAACATCGCCGCCGGCCTTGAGGCCGATGCCTACGCCAGCGGCGTCAACGCCTATGTCTGGGGTTACCCGCTGGTGCGCATGGAGCGGGTGATGCGCGACTACAGCACGGTGCCGAGCCCGAAACCGGCCACCAGCTACCGCGCGCCGCTCAACCAGCTGGGCTGGGCCGAAACCCTGGCCACACCGGCGGCCAAGGACATGCCGACGGCCAACAACGACACCCTGTACCTCAGTTCCGTGGTGCAACTGGACGAACCCTATGTGCTGCACGTGCCCGACACTGCTGACCGCTACTACGTGGTCGACGTGTTCAACATGTGGCAGGAATTGGAGCACTACGTGGGGCGCCGCACCACCGGCACGGCGGCGGGCGATTACGTACTGGTCCCGCCGGGCTGGACCGGTACCCTTCCCGAAGGCCTGAAGCGCCTGGACGTCAGCACCCACAAGGCGTGGCTGTGGGGCCGCCTGCGGGTCAACGACGGCGAGGACCTGGCGCCTCTGCATGCCCTGCAGGCGCAGTTCACCCTGCGCCCGCTGTCCCAGCGCGACAACCGTGACTACAAGCCCGCGCCTGCGGCCCTGGCGCCATTGCCAACGGCCACAGGCGATGGCCTGGACTTCTTCCGCGAGCTGGCGGCGGCAATCAAGGACAACCCGGTGGCGCCCCGTGACGAGGCGCTGTTTGCGCAGTTCTCCCGTTTCGGCCTGACCGCCAAGGGTTTCGATCCTTCGCACCTGACGCCGCCACAGCGGGCCGGCCTGCTGCGGGCGCTGACCGACGGCCCGAAAGTCGCCGTGTCTTCACTGGCCTCCACCGCTGTGCAACGCAACGGCTGGGTCTGGGCCACGGGGCTGGACAGTTTCGGCACCAACTATCCGCTGCGCGCCATGGTCAGCGGCCCGTACCTGGGCGGCCAGGGTGAGAAGGAAGCGATGTACCCGCTGCGTTCCACCGATGCCAAGGGCGAGCAATTGAGCGGTGCCAAACGCTACGTGCTGCGCTTCAAAAGTGCGCCACCGGTAGACGCCTTCTGGTCGCTGACGGTCTACAACGCCGGGGACAAGATGCTGGTGGACAACCCCATCGCCCGCTACAAGCTCGGCTCCGATACCCAAGGCCTGAAGGTGCGCGCCGACGGCTCCTTCGAAGTGCCGTTGCAGGCCGACAAACCCGCTGGCGAATTCGCTGCCAACTGGCTGCCGGCGCCAGAAGGGCCGTTCTACATGATCCTCAGGCTTTACCAGCCAAAAAACGAGGCTCTGCAGGGTCAATATGAACTGCCACAGGTGCAAGCCGTTGAATAAGTTCACCTCCCCTCGCCCGCTGCGACTGGCCCTGAGCGCCATGGCCTTCAGTGGCCTGCTGGTCTCGCTGCCGGTCTCGGCCAATCAAACCCCGATGCCGCCAGGGCCCGTGGCCAACACCGTGATGACCCCGGGTTACGCCAGGGCCGTGGCGCAAATGGCCTATGCCTGGGGCTGGCCGCTGGTGAACCTGCAGAGCCGGCGCCTGATGTACGAGCAGGTGCCGGTGATCGGCTTGCTCGGCCCGACCCCGGTGGCGCCGGTCAATCAGCTGGCGATGCTGGCCGACTACATCGACCCCGACGTGCGCCTCGTCGCCCATCCCAACCAGGACGTGGTCTACGGTTTCGGCGCGCTGGCCCTCGACAAGGAGCCGGTGATCCTGCAGGTCCCGGATTTCGGCGAGCGATTCTGGATGTACCAGCTGGCCGACCAGCGCACCGACAGCTTCGCCCAGGTGGCAAAGATCTACGCCAGCAAGCCGGGCTTCTACCTGATCGTCGGCCCCGACTGGCAAGGTGAGAAACCGCCGGGGGTCGAAGCGGTACTGCGCTCGCCGACCCCTACCGGCGTGGTCATTCCGCGGGTGTTCATGGCTGACACCGCGCAAGACCGCGAAGCCATCCAGCCGCTGCTCAACCAGATCGCCATGTACCCGCTGTCGTCGTTCGACGGCAAGGTCAAGACCATCGACTGGCGACACTTGCCCAAGTTGCCGATGCCCAAGGCCGCGGGCGACAAGCCGGCGGGTGAAATGAAATGGGTGACACCGCAGCGCTTCTTTGCGCAATTGAAAGGTGTCCTGGCCACAGTGCCGCCGCTTCCCGGTGAGGAAGCGCTGTATGGACAATTCCGTGCACTGATTGCCGCCGGCGAAACCAGCCCCGCCATCGCCAAGGTCCTGCAGGACACCGCGGTGCAAAGCGAACAGGAACTGGTCGATCCGCTGTTCTACCTGAGCAGCAACGGCGTGCGTATCGCCAATGGCTGGAACCGTCCATTCAACAATGCCGCGTTCGGCACCGACTACCTGACTCGCCTGGCAGTGGCCAAATCCAACATCTTCGAGAACGGCGTGCGGGAAACCACCTACCTGTTTCGCGAGGAGGACGGCGACGGCCAGCGCCTGACCGGCCAGCGCAGCTACACCCTGACTTTCCCCCCCGGGCAGACGCCACCGGTGTCGGGTTTCTGGTCGCTGACGTTGTACGATCCGCTGCACTTCTTCGCGGCCAACGAGATCAAGCGCTACTCGACGGGCACCAAGAACAGGGACCTCAAGTACAACGCCGACGGTTCGCTGACCCTGTACATCCAGCATCAGCGCCCTACCGAGGACAAGGTCAGCAACTGGCTGCCGGCACCGGATGAAGCCTTTGCCCTGACCCTTCGCGCCTACGGCCCCTTGGACGTGCTGATCAAGGGCGACTGGACGCCGCCACCCCTGATACCCGGCCAGGCCAGTCCAGCCCCATGACTTACCTGACCCGCGCCTCATCACTGCACGGTTTCGACGAGTTCGCCCGCCGCCAGCAACTCAATCCCGCCGCCTTGCTGCGCGAAGCCGGCCTGCCCGGTGACGTGCTGGAAAATCCCGACGCGCTGATCTCTTTTCATCGCTTCGCCCTGACCCTGGAGCTGGCGAGCAAGGCCAGCGACAACCCGCTGTTCGGTCTTGAATTCGGCCTGTACCAGGGCGTCGGCATCTTCGGATCGCTGCTCTATCTGGTGCGCAATGCCCGCAGCGTGGGCGACGCCCTGGGCGATCTCGGGCAGTACTTCCACGTGCATGACAACTATGGCGACGTCGTGGTGCACCAGGCCGAAGACCATGCCCTGTTGTATTACGCCTCCGAAGCCGAGAACCTGCCCGGCAGCCGCCAGGTCAGTGAGCTGGTGATCGGCGTCGGCCACCAGTTGATGCGCACCTTGCTGGGCAATCGCTGGCAACCGTCAGTGGCCACCTTCCAGCATGCGCCCGCGGTCAATCCGGCCCGCTATCGGCGCCTGCTGGGCGTGACCCCACGGTTCAACAGCGCCTTCGATGCCTGGATGTTCGACGCGGGACTGCTGGGCGTGTCATTGAGCGATGCCGACCCGGCGTTGCACCGCCTCATGCAACAACACCTGGACAACGCCAGCGACCTGCACAACAAACAGCTGCCCAGCCATATCCGGCGCTTGCTGCGCAGCTTCCTGCCCAGCGGCCGGGTGACCATCGAGTACGTCGCCGACTTCATGCGCTTGAGCCCGCGTTCCCTGCAACGGCATTTGGCGGAACAGGGAACCTCTTTCCAGACCCTGCTCGACGACACGCGCCAGTCGATGACGCTGCGCTATCTGGAGGAGTCGGACATGACCTTGATGCAGCTGACCGAGGTGCTCGGGTACGCCAATCAGAGCGCGTTCAGCCGAGCGTTCCAGCGCTGGTTCGGGGTGAGTCCGCGGGAGTGGATGAAGGTGCATAAAGCCCGTGCCCAAGTGTGATTCAACACACCTGGCTGTTGACCGAGTCGCTGCGCATGTACAGGGTGATTTTGTCCGGGCGGGTGAGTTTTAGTCCGCCTTCCACCTTTTCCACCACGTAATCGAATGTCTGGGCACCGATGTAGTTACCGTCCTGGTCTACGTGGATATGGCAGTCGTTTGTGGTTTCTTCGGGTTCTTGCGGGTCGGGATCGAAGTCGGTTTCGGTATTGAAGGGTTCGGGGTTGGACATTGGGCTGCTCCTTGGTGTTGTCGATGCGCCGTATGAGGCGCCGTTGGCCGCAGGGAAGGTGCGAATCCTGAGGGGCAACGTTCTCAAGAAGCTGTCAGGGCTTGAAATAGGCTGATTCCGAGGTGGGCGTAGGAGGCATCCAGAAGTTGCTGTACTTGCTTCTGTAAGAATTTTTACAGTGCTGGAGGGAGCAACGACGCATGCGCGTTTATCCAGACAGCCCGCGTCATCGTTCCATCGCCAGCAAGCCGGCTCCTACGGATCTGTTGCCCACCAAAACACCAACCATCACCCGCGCCCCTGTAGGAGCTGGCTTGCCAGCGATGGCGGCAGCACATTCACCATCGCCATCGCCATCGCCATCGCCATCGCCAGCAAGCCGGCTCCTACGGATCTGTGGGCCACCAAAACACCAACCATCACCCGCGATCCTGTAGGAGCTGGCTTGCCAGCGATGGCGGCAGCACATTCACCATCGCCATCGCCATCGCCATCACCATCGCCATCGCCAGCAAGCCGGCTCCTACAGTTTTGTGTGCCACCGGCTCAGGCCGTCGCACAAAACGGCCATTGGCAGCATTTGGTAAATCCCTGGCGTGAAATGCGCTGAATTCCCCCTCCCCGCTATCCATCATCTGCCTCAGCTTGTCCCCCTCGCCGCTGGCGTGTAACGCGGTGGCGTGAGGCAGAGGTCAACCGCGCCTGTTCCAAGCCCCCCCAACAATAAAAATCAGGAGGCCATTTTTATGAGCCCTATCCGTGGTCGCACCTTGCTGGCCCGTACCGCTCGAGTCCTTACCCCGCTGTCGCTGGCTGTGATGCAGTCGGTGCACGCCGGTGAGTTTGAATGGGGAGAAGTCAGTGGCCGAGCCAACGGCAGCGTGAGCGTCGGCGCGATCTGGAGCGCCGAGAACGCCAATGGCAACTTCATCAACCAGGGCAACGCCGACAGCATCGGGCGTGGCCATGCCGGGGAGTTCAACCCCAACAGCGCGCGCAACGTCGATGACAGCCGCCTGAACTGGCGCAAGGGCGATCTGGTGTCGTCACCGGTCACCGTGCTAGGGGAAATGGAACTCAAGTGGCGCAATTACGGGGCATTCGTGCGGGGCAAGACCTGGTACGACTACACCCTGAACAACCACAACGTCGACTTTGGCCATTCGTCCAACGGCTACAAGGCCAACAGCACGCTCAACGACGACCACTTCGATGACCTGGCGCAGTTCCAGGGTATCGAGCTGCTCGATGCCTACGTGTTCGGCGACTTCGAGATTGCCGATCACCCGCTCAATGCCCGCGCCGGTAACCAGGTGGTCAACTGGGGCGAAGGCCTGTTCTTCCAGAACGGCCTCAACGCGATCAACCCGGTGGACACCGCCGCCCTGCGCCGCCCCGGCTCGCAATTGAAGGAAGCCCTGGTGCCGGTGCCGATGCTCTACGGCAACCTCGGCCTGACCGACAACCTGAGCCTGGAAGCCTTCTACCAATTGCAATGGAAGGCCTCGACCCTGGAAGGCTGCGGTACCTACTTCTCCAGCAACGACTACATCACCGACGGCTGCTACGGCGTCCCGCGCGCAGGAGCCAATGACCCGGCGTCCTATGCCGCCGGCCAGTACATCGTCCGCGCCCCGGACAACGAGCCCAAAGACAGCGGCCAGTTCGGCCTGTCGTTGCGCTATTTCGCCGATGCCATCGACACCGAGCTGGGCGCCTACGCGATGAACATCCATTCGCGCACGCCTTACGCCAGCATCAACACCGACCTGTATGGCCCGGCGGGTGCCGGTTGGCGCGACCCCAACCTCGCGCCGGGCAATGCCGCGCGCAACGCCACTTACTTTGCTGATTTCCCCGAGGACATCCGCATCTTCGGCCTGAGTTTCTCCACCAACCTGTGGGGTACTTCGGTGTTTGGCGAGTACAGCTATCGCCCCAACCAGCCGGTGCAACTGGCCACCGGCGACCTGATCCCGGCCTTTGCCGGCAACGCTGCCCTGACCGGCGCCGCCATCGGCCAGCCGCTGACCCTGGGTAACGACGCCCTGAATGCCGCGCCGGGTTCGGTCTACAACGGCTACGACCGCCTGGAGGTGTCCCAGCTGTCCCTGGGTTTCATCAAGTCGATCCCCCAGGTGCTGGGCGCCGACAGCCTGAACCTGATGGGCGAAGCCGCCATGAAATACATGCACGACCTGCCTGACCAGGCGGAGCGCCGCTACAACAAATCGGAAATCTACGGCAGCGACCTGGCCTCCGGCAGCGTGGCCGGCTGCGCCGCGGGTGTCACGGTGCAGCAATACAAGCAGTACGCCTGCTCCAAGGATGGCTACACCACCCGGTTTTCCTGGGGGTATCGCCTGCGCGCGCAGCTGAATTATCCCGGGGTGTTGGCCGGGGTCAACCTGTCGCCGTTCCTGGCCTTCGGGCAGGACGTACAGGGCTGGTCCTACGACGGCAATTTCGTCGAAGACCGCCTGCTCGGTTCGGTCGGCCTGCGCGCCGACTACCTGCAGGACTACTCCGCCGAGCTGTCCTGGTCGGGCACCGGCAACACCCCTTTCGCTCCCACCGACAAGGACTTCATTTCCCTCAGCCTGCGCATGGGCTTCTAGTTCGAGACTTCACCATGATTGCTACCAAACTGCTTCGCCTCACCCTCCTCGGCGCCCTGATCAGCGTCGCCAGCACCCAGGCTTCGGCGGCGCTGAACGCCGAGGAAATCGCTCGGCTGGGCACTGACCTGACCCCGACCGGTGCGCAAAAGGCCGGCAATGCCAGCGGCACCATCCCGGCCTGGACCGGCGGCCTGAGCGCCGCGCCGGCGGGCTACAACCCGGCCCAGGATTACGTCGACCCGTACGCCGGCGAAAAACCGCTGTACACCGTGACCGCCGCCAACATGGCCCAGTACAAGGCCGAGCTTACACCGGGCTACCAGGCCATGCTGCAGAAGTACCCGACCTTCAAGATGCAGGTCTACCCGAGCCATCGCAGCGCGGCCCTGCCGAGCGCCGAGTACGCGCAGATCCGCAAGGAGGCGGCCACGGTGTCGATTGCCGACAATGGCAACGGCCTGGTCAACTACCAAAGCACCTCGGTGCCCTTCCCGATCCCGAAAACCGGCCTGGAAGCCATCTACAACCACATGGTGCGCTACCGTGCCGGGGGCTATCACTACTACCCCACCGAAATGGTGGTGCAGGCCAACGGCAAGTTCACCCCGGTGCGCCGCGACGTGACCCTGGTCATGGCCTCCGCCATGGGTAACCCGGAACCGAACCGCCTGTATTACTACCTGGGCAAGGTGACCTCGCCGGAAAGCGTGGCCGGCAGCCAGAACCTGGTGCACGAGCCGATCGACCAGACCTCGGAAACCCGCCTCGCCTGGACCTACAACCCCGGCCAGCGACGCGTGCTGCGTGCACCGGAGATCTCCTATGACTCGCCGGTGGCCACCTCCGAAGGCCTGCGCACCAACGACATGATCGACATGTTCAACGGCGCCCCGGACCGCTACGAGTGGAAGCTCAAGGGCAAGCAGGACATGCTGGTGCCCTACAACACCTACAAGCTGGCCTCCCATGCACTGAAGTACGCCGACATCATCCAGCCGGATCACCTCAACCAGGACCTGATCCGCTATGAACCGCACCGTGTCTGGGTGGTAGAAGCCACGCTCAAGCCAGGCCAGCGTCACCTCTACGGCAAGCGCGTGTTCTACATCGACGAAGACAGCTGGGCGATTCTGGCAGCGGACCTGTATGACGGTCGCGGCGAACTGTGGCGGGTGCAGGAAGCCCACAGCCTGCAGCGTTATGACGTGCTCTCGGCGATCCATATCAGCGACGTTGCCTACGATCTGCAGGCCCGGCGCTACATCGTCTCGGGCCTCGAGAACGAAGAGAAACGCGCCCAGTTCGGCATCCACGCCGACCTCAAGGACTTCAGCACCGCAGCCCTGCGTCGCAGCGGCCGCTGAGTCTTCCTCTACAACGGGCGGTCGGCCCAGGCCGCTCGCCCGTTTTGACTTTGCCCCATGATAAAAACAGGGTGCTCCATGACACTCCATTTTCCTCTACACCCCCTGCTCGCCCTGCTGCTGTCCCTGGGCTGCACGGTGGCGCCTGCGGCGACGCTGAACGATCGCCTCGAACGGCCGGCGCAAATCACCGTGCTGGCAGTGCAATCGCCACTGACCGATGTGCAGTCCGCCGGGGATCGCCAGGTGATGGTCGGCGCGTCCGGGCACATTCTGGTGCGCGACGCCAATGGCCAGGTGCAACAGGCCCGGGTGCCGGTGGACCTGTTGCTGACCGCCGTGCAATTCATCGACGGGCAAAACGGCTGGGCCGTCGGCCACGACGGTGTGGTGCTGCACAGCAAGGATGGCGGGCTCTCGTGGAGCAAACAGCTCGATGGCCGGGCAATCAACCCGCTGCTGCTCAAGGCTACGGAAGCTGATGTGACGCGGGCGGAACAGGCCGCCGATGCCGCTCCGGATGACGAGGCATTGTCCACGGCCCTCGACAATGCACGCTTTGCCCTCGACGACGCCCAGGCCGCCAATGCCGCCGGTCCCGCCCGGCCATTGCTGGGGCTGTGGTTTCGCAATGCCCGGGAAGGCTGGGTGGTCGGTGCTTATGGCGTGTTCCTCAAAACTGTCGACGGCGGTGCGACCTGGCAGGTGGCCGGCGGTCCGGACAACCCTGACCGCCTGCACTTGAACAGCGTCCTTGGCCTCACCGATGGCAGCCTGATTCTGGCCGGCGAAGGTGGCCGGTTGTATCGCTCCGCCGATGGCGGCGCCCATTGGGACGCCACGCAGCAGCCGACCGATGCCTCGCTGTACAGCCTCGCAGAGCTGTCCGACGGTCAGGTGCTGGCGGCCGGTTTTGGCGGCACCTTGCTTGCCAGCACTGACCATGGCGTGAGCTGGGCGCCTCGCGAATTGCCGGTCAAGGCCAGCCTGTATGGCATCAAGCAATTGTCCTCGGGCGCCGTGGTCCTCGCCGGCCAAAGCGGCGTGCTGCTGTACAGCCACGATGGCAAAACCTTCGGGCAATGGCGCGCGCCGGGCAAGGCGGCGTTGCTCAATGTCAGTGAAACCCGCTCTGGGCAAGTGTTGCTGGTCGGCACCGCCGGCTTGCAGGTGCTGCCCATGATCCCCTTCAAGGAACACGCACAATGAACGCCCCACTCCATCAGGAATCGATCAAGGTCGGGGCCATGCAGCGTGCCGTGGCCCGCACCGAGCAACTGTTGTTTGGCCATCGCCTGCTGGTGCTGGCCTTTTTCATCATCGCCTCGGTGGTGCTGGGCATCGCCGCCCTGGCGCTGCGCCCGGACGCCAGCTTCACGCGGATGATTCCCGGCAGCCACCCGTTCATTGCCAACTACCTGAAATTCGAAGACGTCCTGCGTCCCCAGAGCAACGTGCTGCGGGTGTTGGTGGAAAACCCCCAGGGCGATATCGTCAGCAAGGAATTCCTCGAAACCCTGCGGGAAGTCAACGACAAGGTCTTCTACATCCCCGGCGTCGACCGCAGCAACCTCAAGTCGTTGTGGACGCCCAATGCCCTGTGGTCGGAAGTGACCACCGAGGGCCTGCGCGCCGGCCGGGTGATTCCCGACAACTACGACGCCAGCGCCGAGTCCTTGGAGCAGGTGCGACGCAACATCCAGCGCGCCAACATGATCGGCAGTTTCGTCGCCAATGACTTCCATTCGGCGATCATCCGCGTGCCGCTGCTCGAACGCGATCCGCAGACCGGTGAGCCACTGGACTACGGCGCCCTCACCCAGGCCCTGGAAACCCAGGTGCGCGAGCATTTCGCCGCCCAGGGCGTGACCATCCGCGTGATCGGTTTTGCCCAGATCATCGGCGACCTGCTCGCCGCCGCCCGGGACATCGTGCTGTTCTTTGCCCTCACCGTCGGCCTGATCAGCGCGCTGCTGTATGGCTACTGCCGCTGCTGGCGCAGCACCACGGTGACGGTGCTGACCTGCCTGCTGACCGTGGTCTGCCAATTGGGCCTGCTCAGCCTGCTGGGTTTCGGCCTCGACCCTTACTCAATCCTGGTGCCGTTCCTGATCTTCGCCATCGGCATCAGCCATGCGGTGCAGAACATCAACCTGATGATGAGCGAGATGAGCCAGGGCGCCACGCCCATCGAGGCCTCGCGGCGCACCTTCCGCGCCCTGTTCATCCCCGGCACCACCGCCCTGCTCGCGGACGCCGTGGGCTTCATCACCCTGCTGGTGATCGACATCGGGGTGATCCAGCAACTGGCAATCACCGCGAGCATCGGCGTGTTCGTGGCCATTTTCACCAAGATGTTCCTGTTGCCGGTGCTGATGTCCTATGTCGGCGTCAGCCCCCGGGGCCTGCGTGAACAACACAAGCGCAGTCGCTCCTCGTGGCCGCTGTTTCGCCGGGTAGCGAGCATCGTCCAGCCGCGTCGGGCCACGGCGCTGATCCTCCTCAGCCTGATCCTGCTCGGCGTCGGATACTACGCGCGCCAGGACTTGAAGATCGGCGACCTCGACAAGGGTGCGCCGGAGTTCCGTCCGGAGTCGCGTTACAACCAGGACAACGCCTACCTGCTCGACCACTACAGCACCAGCACCGATGTCTTCGTACTGATGTTCAAGACCCCGGCCGAGCAATGCTCGCGTTACGCCGCCGCCGATCTCGCCAGCCAGCTCGAAGCGCATTTGCGCAACGTGCCGGGGGTGGAATCGGTGCAATCGCTGTACAACGCCATGCGCTTCAACATCGTCGCGCGCAACGAAGGCAATCCGAAGTGGGCGGAGTTTTCCCGGGATCCGTTCGTGATGAACAATGCCCGCTCCAGTGTCGCCGGCGAATTCATCGACCCCGATTGCAGCGTGGCGCCGATCAGCCTGTACCTGGCCGATCACAAGGCCGAGACCCTGACCCGAGTGGTCGACGCGGTCAACGAGTTCACCCGCCGCTATGACACCGGCGACTTCGAAATCCTCCAGGCCGCCGGCAATGCCGGGATCGAAGCGGCGACCAACGAAACCATCCGCGAATCGGAAAAGACCATGCTGATCCTGGTGTTCGTGATCATTAGCCTGGTGGTGTTGTGGGAGTTCCGCTCGCTCAAGGTCACCTTCGCCCTGATGGCGCCGCTGTACCTGTCGACCGTGCTGTGTGAAGCGGTCATGGCGAAGATGGGCCTGGGTGTGAAGGTTGCCACCTTGCCGGTGATTGCCCTGGGGGTGGGCATTGGCGTGGACTATGGCATCTACCTGTACAGCCGCATCGAGGGTTTCCTGCAGCAGGGGTTGAAGTTCCAGGCGGCGTTTTTCGAAGCGCTGAAAACCACCGGTACCTCGGTAGCCTTTACCGGTATCACCCTGGCCCTGGGCGTGGCGACCTGGTCGTTCTCGGTGCTCAAGTTCCAGGCGGACATGGGCCTGCTGCTGGTGCTGCTGTTTTTGTGGAACATGGTGGGGGCGTTGCTGTTGATGCCGGCACTGGCTTCGGTGTTGATGTTCAATAAAAACACGCGCTGAAGTGGCTTAACGCTTGTGCTGAACTTGCCGGCCTCATCGCTGGCAAGCCAGCTCCTACAGTGGTTTTGGTGTTCGTTGATTCTGCGGTGATCACAAACCTTGTAGGAGCTGGCTTGCCAGCGAAGACGGCGTGTCTGGCGACAGCGATGCTGGATGTGCCGGCCTTTTCGCTGGCAAGCCAGCGCCTACAGTGGTTTTTGGTGTTCGTTGATTCTGCGGTGATCTACAAACCTTGTAGGAGCTGGCTTGCCAGCGAAGACGGCGTGTCTGCCGACAGCGATGCTGGATGTGCCGGCCTCATCGCTGGCAAGCCAGCTCCTACAGTGGTTTTTGGTGTTCGTTGATTCTGCGGTGATCTACAAACCTTGTAGGAGCTGGCTTGCCAGCGAAGACGGCGTGTCTGCCGACAGCGATGCTGGATGTGCCGGCCTCTTCGCTGGCAAGCCAGCTCCTACAGAGGAACCTTATGTTCCATCGAGGCAGTTGTGCCGATCAGGGGGCAATCTGCCCCGTCACCCGCAGCCAGTCTTCAGACCGCCGCAACCCCTCCTCCAGGCTCACCTTCGGCTCATACCCCAGCAAGCGTCGCGCCTTGGCGATGGAGATATCACCGCTGCGGGCAAACATGTACATGGCGTCCGGCGTGACCTCGCTCTTGATCTTGAACAGGCTATTGAACCGCCAGATCAGATGGGTGAGCGCCGCCGCGAGGTGCAGCGGCAAGGTGCGCGGTGCGCCGCTGCGACCGGCCCAGCGCCAGTGGTTGGCGAAAAACGCCTTGCAGGTGGTCGGCTTTGCGCTGCTCAGGTGAAAAATGTGCCCGCGGGCCTGATCGAGGCCTGCCGCGAGCATGATGCCGTCGAGCAAATCGTCAACGTACACCGGAGTGAACACGCCCTTGCCGCCATTGGGCAGGATCAGCGCCCCGGCCTTGGCCATCTTCAAGGGCTCGATCAGCCAGGCCCGCGAACCCGGACCGTAGACATCGCCGGGGCGCACCACGGTGCAGTCGATCTCCCCCGCCGCATGGCTGGCCAGCACCACGTGCTCGCTGGCGCCCTTGGCCACGCCGTAACGGTAGTGCTCGCCAATCACCACGTCGCAGGATTCATCAGCCAGGTCCGGGTATTTATAGCCCAGGGCGGCGATCGAAGAAATGTGCACGAAGCGCCGGGCGCCACCGGCAATCGCCACTTGCAGGCAATTGCGCACGCCCTGCACCGACACCTCGCGATAGAGTTTCCACGGCGCCGCCAGGGACACCACTGCCGCCGTATTGATGAACAGATCGCAGCCCCTGGCATGCTCGGCCCACGCCTCTGGCCGGGTCAGGTCGCCGGCGATCACATCGTTTTCCGCGTCGGCGAACAGGTCCATACCGCGCACTTGCGCGCCCAGCGCCTTGTAGCGTTTGAGCAGGGAGCGACCGATAAAACCGTTGGCCCCGGTGATGAAGACGGAACGGGGCACTTCGGGGTTTTGTCCGCCCGATCCAACGGGCATTGTGCTTTTGGTCATACGAGATCCTTGCAACGCGTACCTTGTCGTCGCGCTGAAAATTGTTGTTCTGAAATGGATCGCGCAGATCCTTGCCTAGCTTGATGGACCTGACCCGGCGCAATTGTCCATTTCCCGCCAACTTTCCACCAGATCATGCCAGCGTAGTAAAGCGTTGCCCGCCCTGTGCAAAGGTAGGCCCCGCATCGAAAAAATATCCGTCGTTGCGGGGTGCTTTATTCATTGACTCGACTAACTTTTTTTCGCGCCCCAGATGCGCCCCCACGATGCAATTAAGGAACAACTGCATGAAGCCAACCCTCGCTACTCTTACCCTCGCCATGACTCTGATCGCGCTGGCCGGTTGCTCTTCGACCGCCCAGCCCGGACGCAGCACCAGCCTCGCGGAAAACCTCACCGGCTCGGGGTTCATGGGCGATATCTATCCGCAGATGAAAGACGGCCAGGGCGATGAAGCGCTGCGCCTGTACCGCAACCCGAAATACGCGGCGAGCAGCAGTTTCGTGCACTACAACAAAGTGTTCATCGACCCGGTCAAACTCTACGCCGGACCGAAATCCAGGTTGCACGACGCGCCCGTTGCCGACACCACCGCGATCGTCCAGGGTTTCCATCAACAATTGACCGAACAGTTGAGCAAGGACTACCAGGTGGTCGACAAGGCTGGCCCGGACACCCTGCAGATCTCGGTCGCGCTGGTCGACGCCGAAGCGGCCGATGCGTCGATGAAAGCGGCGTCCTACATCCCGATCCCCTTGGGTTTGCCAGGGGCCAAGGCCGCCGCCATGCAGACCATGACCCACACCACAGGAGCGCCGCCGTTTTCCGGGCAGGTGACCATCGAAGGCAAGATTGCTGACGCGCAGTCGGGTGAGGTGATCGGCGCCGAGATCGACCGTCGCGTTGGCGCGCGCAAGCCGATCATCGGGCTGTTTGAAAGCAGCACTTATGATTCGTGGAGCGACGTGAACGAGGCCGGGCGTTACTGGGCGGAGCGCGTGCGTTATCGCCTGTGCGAACGCCGCGGGGCGACGGATTGTGTGCCAGCGACTGAGTGATTGGCTGATTGCCGACAGGCGTGGCAACGACGCATACCCTGTGGGAGCCAGATGTGTAAGCCCACTGCGTTGTGCACAGAAGCTAGCCGGCTGATCGGTGGCAAATTACCTGTAGGAGCAGCCGTGTCGACGCTCGAATGCTCGCGATGGTCTGTCATCTGGCGCTGGTTTGTGGGTGTACATATCCGTTGTTTAGGTAACGGCCACTAATGGTTCCGCCCTTACGGCGGGGTCACGGTCCCCTGTAGGAGCGAGCCTGCTCGCGATGGACTGTCAGGCGACGCTGGGTTGTGGGTGTACATATCCGTTGTTTGGGTAACGGCCGCTATGGGTTCCGCTCTTACAGCGGGTTACTTGGAAAAGCGCCAAGTAACCAAGCGCTCTTGCCCCTGTCGTTCGGTGCCTCGCCTAGGCTCGGCATGCCCTCGCTCCGGTCCTGCTCCGTGGGCCCGCCGCGACCGGCCATCCATGGCCT
>Ga0160472_100086_pt1 | contig 149988 bp, 128 predicted proteins | sample HID1973M_E11MG_FD_108267 | JGI IMG/M metagenome (GOLD analysis project Ga0160472, IMG submission 108267) | Enriched mosquito-associated microbial communities from UW Madison campus, WI, USA - HID1973M_E11 MG | ecosystem: Host-associated > Arthropoda: Insects > Digestive system > Unclassified ... | reverse complement strand
GGCTTAAAACGGCTATAAATCAGTCAAGTGCACACTTTTACCGGTATATACTGGCCACTTTAGCTGAAAAGAAAGTGGCCACTTTGAGTAAAAAACGGTGGCCACTTTTTGGATAATCCCCAGCCAGGTTAAAAAATTCTGATGTTTTAAACTTAGATCTGTTAAACTTTGTTCGGAAAATTCAGAGGTGCTAATTAGATAACGCTTATTCATTTATAGTTCGTTATACTTTTTAGCTGTTCCCTTAGCTTTATCTACAGGATACTTGGTACTGTTTAACTCTATCTTATCAAGAATAATTTGCTTTACATCGAGGTCGTATTTTTCGGCAAGCAACAAAGCGTAGGAAAAAACATCGGCTAATTCTTCTTTAATCTTATCCACGTTCGCATCTTCAGCATTTTTCCAAAGAAATAGCTCAAGAAGTTCAGCTGCCTCAATATTAAGGGCAAGGGCCAAATCTTTTGCGTTGTGAAACTGTGCCCAGTCTCGCTCATCTCTGAACTTTAATAATGCTGCTGTGATTTCTTTTGTCATAGGCTAATTGACGCTAATTTAGGAATATCATATTAAAATATTGCTTTGTTTAAAAAGAAATACTGTTGTTGAATTTACTTTGAAATACATTATCGCCAATTATAAACTCACTACTTCCCATGTTGCCAGCAATATCCACTTCCATTACCACTTCTTTTGCAACGGCTTCCTCTTTTGGTTAGCGCCTTACACTGCCCGACATAAGTAGAAGTTTTACTACTGCTTTTAGGACTAGAACTCAATGTGCGGACGGTCTTCGCTGTACTCGACGAACAAACACCACAGCTTCCACCGGCCCCACAATGTTTACAGGCACTGCAATTGGAGCAGGCTGTACAAGGATTATAACCGTAACAGGTAGAAACATTTGCATTAGGTTTAGGCTTTGTTGGCCTGAGATTAAAAAGACTAAGACTGAGCAGAATATAGAAGAGCGTTTTCAAGTTTGAGTTTTTTAGATAATCTATAAAGTAGGTTCTATTTTAATCCAAAAGCAATACTGATTAATAAGTAATTTTGTAGTCAATTGATATGGCCAATAGCCATTTCTTTACACTGTGCTCAAAATTGGAATTCATAACCCTAATTTTTCTTTTAAACCTAAAATGCCCCCTATAAATATCAAAATTTTGGGGCAATACAAAGGGGCTTTAACCATCAAACACCAATACCGTTAAGTGGTATGGCATGGTTTTGAACAATGCACGCAACCATTAATCCGCTTGTATACATATTTTCTCTTAGCTTCAGCAACTGCTGGTGCACAAGAACTAAATACCCCCAGATAATCGTAATTTTGTTCAGGATAATACCTACATCCCGCTTCGTGAACCTCATAGTCGCCATTGACTTGCTGGTTCAAATTTAATCTGTAATTGGCCATAACACTTGGTTTAAAAATTCAATAGGATCAATTTCGATAATCACTTGAATGGTTTCTTACGGTTTCCCGTAGTGTTGCATAATATTTAGAGAGCTAATAAACATTAATTTCCATAACTTTTATCGATCACATAACTATTAGATTCCCCTTGATAGTCCATCGCACTCCTATTGCATCCCTAAGGCATGTTGATTGCATTTTAAGGCATGTATTAAAATCGGGATGGGTTCATGCGACAAAGGGCCATATTCAGAAATATTTTAAGCAAGTGACTGGCCTGAATGATTGAAAATTTCGCAAGCCTGACTACGCAAATAAGATGCAACCCGAAATTTAGTTCAATCTGATCTGGCCAAGGCGGATGGGGATCTGCACCATGCTGCCGTACTCCTTTAAGGGAGGAAGATTAACCTGCTCCGAATCATAGCTCCCTCTCCTTCGGAGAGGGTTGGGGTGAGGCTTTTATAATGATAAAAACCACCCCCGCCCCTCCTAAATTAAGAGGGAAGTTCCCCTCATAGTCTTTGAACCTTTGAGCTGAAATTAACTTCCCAAAAAAGGAATATAAGGGCCAAGTTTTTTCTGCACCATGCTGCCTTCACCCTTCAGGGGGAAGGTGCCCGCCGGGCGGATGGGGGTTTGCACCCTGCTTTCCGGCATAGGCTCTGATGGAAGGAGAAAACGTTAAAGCTTTTGCAAAAACATTCAAATCCCCACAGTCCAAGGCATCGTGTTCTTCCCGATCCTTCATCGGGACTTGTGATGCCACTGTAAAGCTTTGACGAATTTATCCGACATCAGAGCCAAGCCTTTCAGTTATGCCCTATTGTTTAAGGCTTAATGGCGGGCATGCTTTCGCTACGCTCAGGTTTGTTACTTTTTTGATCAAGCAAAAATTAAGTGCCCCTCGGCGGCGTTGAGCCGAGAAAAGAAACATTAGTGGGATAAGGGAAAGAGCGGAATTATAAAGTGACTCTATATTACGCATTCTCGTGTCCCTCCCACTTAGGGTGGAAAATTGGGAACTCTGAATATAGCTCCCTCTCCTTCGGAGAGGGTTGGGGTGAGGCTTTACAACCCTTCACCCTTCAGGGGGAAGGCGCCCACCGGGCCGATGGGGGCTTTAATTCCAGCCCCCACCCAACGATCTATACAAGCCAACAACAGCATTTAACTGTTCTGTTTTGATGGTGGTTAATTCCAGTTCGCTCTGCAATAAATTGCCTTGAGCCGTAATCACTTCCAAATAGCTGGCCATGCCACTTTTGAAAAGCAGACTGGCATTTCTAGAAGCCTGTTGTAAAGTTTGAGCCCTTTTCTCTGCGATGCCATATTGAGTTTTCAATTTTTCAACCTTGGTCAATTCATCAGAAACCTCTCCTACTGCATTTAAAACCGACTGACGGAATTGAATCACCGTTTTATCGCGATCTATTTTAGCCAGTTCGTAACTTGCCTTTAACTGTCCGCGTTGAAAAATGGGTTGAGTAATCCCACCAGAAACCATTCCGAACAAGGATGCCGGAACATTAAACCAATTGCTGGCTTTGAAAGAATTTACACCACCACTAGCGGTAATCACAAGAGAGGGATATAAACTGGCCTTTGCAACACCGACTTTAGCATTGGCAACATTTAAAGCCAATTCTGCTGACTTAATATCTGGTCTGCGGCTCAACAAAGCCGATGGAAACCCCGTACTTAAATTTTGTGGAATCTCCATGTTTCCCAGTCTGTTTTGCCTGTTGATGGCTTTAGGCAATGTACCGATTAAAACACTTAGTGCATTTTCTTGCAAGATTACATTTTGCTCCAAGCGGGGAATCAGTTGAGCGGCAACCAACTGCTGAGCCTCTGCCTGTTGTATGGCTAGAGAAGTTACCTGTCCGGCACCAAACTGTAAGTTTATAATCCTTAAAGTGCTATCGTTTAGTTTTAGGTTTTTCTTCGCAATTTCCAGCTGGGCATCCATCATTAAAAGATTGTAATAACCCTCTGCTACGTTGGCCACTAAACGTGTCTGAATGGCTTTTCTAGCTTCTTCTGTTTGCAAAAAACTGGCTAAAGCGCCAGCTTTTTGATTGCGGATTTTACCCCAGATATCGGCCTCCCAAAACACACCTAAATTGGCATTGTAATCTTCAATATGTTTTGAGCCAGTAAATTGACTGATGCTTAAACCATTTAAGCTATTATCAGAAGGGCGACTTGAGCTCGCTGCCACCTGCAGCTTAAGCTCAGGTAAATAGCCCAATTTCGATTGTTTAAAAAGCACCTCTGCCGCATCGATATTTTTCAATGCAATTTGCATATCGTAATTTTTCTCCAGCGCGGTATCGATTAAATTCTGAACAGTTAAATCTGAAATAAAAGTTTTTAAAGGCAAATCGCCAATGCTAGCCGAATCTTTCGGCGCTGAATTTCTAAATAAGCCTGGCGCAACATTGGGCAAGGATAAATCTTTAGAAACCGAACATCCACTCCATACCATAACAAGGAGCAGGATTGTAAAAATATTAAACCGTTTCATAAACTGCATGATTATTTATAGGTTCTTCATGGTGACGAACAACCTCATTTGTTGATTTTTTTGATAGTTTTTCCTGTAAAGCCTGGAAGATGATAAAAAGTACCGGAATGATAAATAAACCTAAAACAACACCAGATACCATCCCGCCTGCGGCACCGATACTGATGGAGTGGTTACCTTGGGCTGATGGGCCCGTTGCAATACTCATTGGGAATAAACCGAACACAAAGGCAAGTGACGTCATAATAATCGGTCTGATCCTTAATCGTGCGGCCTCAATAGCCGAATCAACCAAACTCAGTCCTGCCTTTCGCCGCTGAACGGCAAACTCCACAATCAGGATCGCGTTTTTAGCCAGCAACCCGATCAGCATAATCAGCGCTACCTGTACATAAATGTTATTTTCGATACCGGTTAAACCCAACACCACAAATACACCGAATATACCTGTAGGGATAGAAAGTATCACGGCCAATGGCAAGATATAACTTTCATACTGAGCCGATAATAAGAAATATACGAACACCAAACAAAGCAGAAAGATTACGGTCGATTGCCCGCCTGAAGAAATTTCCTCACGGGTTTGTCCCGAGAATTCGTAAGCATATCCCGTTGGCAATTGTTCTTTAGCCGTTTCTTCAATTGCCTTAATCGCATCACCAGAACTAAAACCGGGTTTAGGGATGGCATTTACCTCGATAGAGTTAAACAGGTTATAACGCGAAGCGGTTTCTGAGCCATATACACGGGTTAATTTAACCAATGTACTAATCGGTACACTTTCGCCTGCTTTGTTTTTAACAAACACGCGATCGATAGCCGAAGGATCGGTTCTGTCGGCAATATCGGCCTGCACCACTACACGATAATATTTACCGAAGCGGTTAAAATCTGATGCCTGTGCCGTTCCAAAATAAGTCTGCATGGTTTGCAGAATATCTTTTTTGCTTACACCCAGCTGATCGGCTTTTTCATCGTTAACATCCAATTGCAACTGCGGATAATCGGCTTTATAAGAAGTAAAAGCATAGGCAATTGCAGGTTTCGTCATTAACTTTCCAATAAAATTATTTGCTACACCGCTAAATTTATCCAGCCTTCCGTTGGTTTTATCCTGTAACATCACGTTCATCGCCTCAACGTTACTAAAACCGGGTACCGTTGGAAAACTGAATACAAAGAAGGTCCCGGCCGATATGGCCGCCATTTTAGCCCTTACAATATTCTGGATTTCATCGATGTTTTTAACGGCTCCCCTTTCTTCATTTGGTTTTAACAACAAGAAAATCTGACCTGCAGAAGGGCTATTAGAAGCGGTTAAAAAGTTATAACCTGCCAACGACATCACAAACCTGGCTGATGGCATGGCCCTCAATTCGGCTTCAGCCTGTTTTAGCATTTTATTGGTATTGGCTAAGGATGTTCCCGATGGGCTGGCAACGGCAATCGCCACAAAACCCTGATCCTCTGTAGGAATAAAGCCTGTTTTTGTTCTGCTCACTAGGAAAACGGTAACCAGAACGATTAAGGCTAAGCCGCCCACACTCAGCCATTTATTACGGATCAGCACTTTTAATCCACCAACGTATCTGTTGGTCATATAATTGAAGCCACCGTTAAAGCCGGCATAAAATTTTTCTACAAAACCTTTTTTAGGGGCATGATGTCCACCTCCTGCATGTTTGTTCTTTAAAAATAAGGCAGCCAAAGCCGGACTTAAAGTTAAAGCATTAACAGCCGAGATAATGATGGCGATGGCCATGGTTAGGGCAAACTGTTTGTAAAATATACCTGTAGAACCCGTCATAAACCCAACCGGTAGAAACACCGCAGCCATAACCAATGTAATCGAGATAATTGCCCCGGTAATCTCGCTCATGGCCTGGGTAGTGGCCTCTTTAGGCGAAAGCGTGGGGTCTTCTTCCATTTTGGCATGCACCGCTTCAACCACAACAATCGCGTCATCCACCACAATACCTATGGCCAGTACCAGTGCAAACAAGGTTAAAAGGTTTACCGAGAAACCGAACAATTGCATAAAAAAGAATGTACCGATAATGGCAACCGGAACCGCAATGGCCGGGATTAAGGTAGATCTGAAATCCTGAAGGAAGATAAACACAACGATAAATACCAATAAGAAAGCCTCGATCAAAGTATGCTCTACCTGGTTTATAGATTCATCTAAATCGGTTTTGGTACGGTAAAACTGATTGTATTTAATCCCCGCAGGAAAATCTTTTGATAATTTTGCCAACAGCTTATCAATGGAAATCTGAATTTCGTTGGCATTCGATCCAGATAATTGGATTACACCAATGGTAATACCATCATGACCATTCAAACGGTTTACGCTACCATAACTATAAGCACCCAGTTCCACACGGGCAACATCTTTTAAGCGTAAGATAGAACCATCCGAATTAGAACGGATCGCAATGTTCTGATACTCTTCTGGTTTGGTAAGTTTACCTTTATATTTGATAATGTATTCAAATGCCTCATCACTGCGTTCACCAACCCGACCAGGTGCCGCTTCCAGGTTTTTATCCTGAATAGCCGTAATCACTTCGTTGGGTGTAATTTTGTAGGTAGCCAATTGGCTTGGGTTTAACCATACCCGCATCGAATAATCTTTAATTCCACCAAATACACTGGCAGAACCTACACCCGGAATACGCTTAAGCTCCGGAATGATATTGATCTGTGCATAGTTGTTTACAAAAACAGCATCATATTTTTTTGGATCTTCGGAATAAACCCCAATCGCACCAATAAAGCTGTTTTGCTGTTTGGTAGTGGTTATACCATATTGTACAACCTCTGCAGGCAATTGGCTGGTAGCTTGTGAAACACGGTTCTGCACATTAACGGCAGCCTGATCGGGGTTGGTACCCTGTTGAAAGTAAACCGTGATGGCCAAGGTACCATCGTTACTGGCGCTGGAAGTCATGTAAGTCATGTTCTCCACACCGTTAATTGCTTCCTCCAATGATGGAGTTACCGAACGTAAAATCGTTTCGGCATTGGCCCCAGGATATACAGCAGTAACCAATACCGACGGAGGTGCGATATTTGGAAAGCGCTCTAAGGGCAACTTGGTTAAGCCAAGTATACCAACGATTACCAATAAGATGGAAATAACCGTCGAAAGTACAGGCCTGTCTATAAATTTCTGAAACATGACTTTTTATATTTTATTGTCGTATTATTTTTTTTTAATTGCAACAGCTACTTTATCTGCTGCCTTTTGAGGCTGGATCACCATGCCTTCCTGTAATTTATCAACACCACTTAATACAATCTGGTCACCAACCTTTACCCCGTCTTTAACCAGGTAATTTTCGCCGGCTTTACCAACAATAGTAATGGCTTGTTTTTTCACTTTGCTGCTATCCCCTACGGTAAATACAAATACTTTATCCTGCATTTCCACGGTAGACGACTGAGGTACCAAAATGGCATCGTCATGTTGCAAGCCTAAACGGATTTTGCCCGTATTACCCGAGCGAAGAACACCACTCGCATTAGGAAAACTTGCCCTTATGGTAATGGCTCCTGTGTTTTTATCAAACTGACCATCAATCATATCAATTTTACCTTTAATTGGATAGGCAGCGTTGTCGGCCAGCAAAAGCTCAACTGCTGGTAGATGTTTAATCCTGTCGGCAGGCGTTTTACCTGGGTAGTTTGCATTAAAGCTGTTGAAATCGTTTTCAGCAAGGGCGAAATAAACGTGTACTTCGTGGATATCCGATAACTGTGTTAAAGCCACCTGATCCGTTGGCGAAACCAAACTTCCCTGTTTTTTGGGGATACGGCCAATGTAACCACTTACCGTAGCCTTAACATTGGTATAACCCAGGTTGATTTGTGCCGAAGCTACACTTGCCCTAGCCTGTTCGGCATTGGCCTGTGCAATTTTATAAGCCGTTTTTGCAGTCTTTAACTGAAAATCAGAAACAACTTTGTTCTGCACCAATGGAGTCAGCTTGTCTACTTCCAACTGTGCATTTAAAATCGCGGCTTCTGCAGCATGTAAGCTTGCTTTTGCGTTGTTCAATGCCTCACGGAAAGGGTTTTCGTTTATTTTAAATAAGGTTTGTCCGGCAGTTACATAAGCGCCTTCGTTAACCAAAACGCTTTGCAGGTAACCACTCACCTGCGGACGAACATCAATATCAACCGCGCCCTGAATAGAAGCCGGATACTCGATATAGGTGGTTTCGGTGCTGGAGCTAATGGCACTTACAGGCAATGCTGGTGGTGGAGGTGCCGCTGCAGACTGGTCAGGAGAAGACTTACAGCTTACCAAAATTATAGATAGGAAAGAAATTGTTAACATTAAATTAATACCATTAAACCATTTAACGGTGTTAAGTAGTGGATACAAGCGATGTAGAGATTTCATATAATTAAATTTATTGGAATTAAAGTGTATAAATGATTTAACACTGTTAAATCATTAGGAAAAAATATATTAGTTGTTAATGGATAAAGTAATGCCTTTAATGGCGTCTTTTAAAATTTGTTGGTTCAGTTCATTTGTTGTTCTACCATTTGGGCGAACGAGATTGATCGAGATTAAACCATGAATAATCGACCAGTAGGTATAATATTTCATGCAGATATCATCTTCTGAAACGGGCTTTTTAACAAATAACGATTCAATTACATCGCCCAACATCCCGCCAACGTTCTCTGCTTCGGGCATTGCACTTTTAACATTGCAACAAACCATATCCACACCGTACATCAGCTGATAAAATTCTTTATGTGCAAAAGCAAAATTCCAGTAGGCAATCCACATGGCTTCCATTTTATCCTCAGCCGATTCATGCTGATCTCTGGCTTCACGAATATCTTTGGCCAAGATTAAGTAACCTCTTCTGGTTAATTCTAACAAGATGCCTTCTTTGTTAGAAAAATATTCATAAATAATGGGTGCCGTATACTCAATCTGGTCGGCAATTTTACGCATACTCAATGCCTGCCAGCCCTCAGTTTGAACAATGTTCAAGGCTGCATCCAGAATTTTGGTCCTGGTTTCATCTTTTAAACGTAGAATTCTTTCTTTGCTTCCCATGATATGGAATATTAGGTGTAAATAATCTAACACCGTTAAGCAAATGTATAACCAATTCGGAAATTGTAAATCATTGAATTGTAAAATGAAATAATGAAATTATAAATTGTGTTTAAAGAGCATTAAATGCAGATTTCTAATGCTGATTATTTTGAAGTACTCGTCATTTCGACTGAAGTGTAACGGAATGGAGAATTCTTTGTACAAGTTCGTGGTGTCTTTGTAGTTAATTCAAATCAACCTATTATCTTAGCTGTATGATTTACCGCCAAGCAGAAATACGCGACATCCCCCAAATCCAAATTGTAAGACATACCGTAAAGGAAAACACCCTTTCTAACCCTGCACTGGTAACCGATGCAGATTGCGAAGATTTTATCACCAAAAGAGGTAGAGGCTGGGTTTGTGAAGTTAATGGCGATGTTGTTGGTTTTTCAATCGTTGATTTGGAAGAAAACAACATTTGGGCCTTATTTTTACAACCAGAGTTTGAAGGCAATGGAATTGGAAAAGAACTGCATCGATTAATGATGGATTGGTATTTCGACCAAACACAAGAAACAGTTTGGCTGGGAACAGCCCCAAACACAAGGGCCGAAAAGTTTTACGAAAAACAGGGCTGGAAAAACGTTGGACTGGTAAATAAGGGCGAAGTAAAGTTTGAAATGAATTATGAAGACTGGATCAAATCCAGATCAAAAAATACTTAATCTAAAATTTGGTTAATGCTTTCGGTTGGCCTGGCAACCACAGCTTTATCGCCCGAAACAACGATAGGTCTTTCGATCAGAATTGGATATTCGACCATTACATCAATCCATTCAGAATCACTCAGCGTTTTATCTTTATAATGGTTGATAAAAATCTTTTCCGTTTTACGAATAAGCGCTAAGGGTTTGATCTGGAGTTTTCCAATCAATTCGCTCAGTTGAATTTTGTTCAATGGCGTTTCCAAGTAATAAATAATCTCAAAAGCCTTCCCGCTATTTTCCAGCTCCTGCAAAGCCTGCCGACTTTTTGTGCATCTGTTGTTATGATAAATCTGAATCATTTTACGAATCTAAAGACCACTTACACCGCCACTTACCACCAATTTCATGGCATCAGCCGCACTCATATTTAAATCTTTGACCTGATCCCTTTTTACAATACAAAGTTGACCGGCAAAAGAATATGAAAGTGGAAAATAAACAGCTACATCATCAGGAAGTTCAAGTTTATGCAAATCGTTTTGAGTAAGAAAGCCGATTTTACGCAAACCACCCTCCACTTCTACAATTACAGGATGATTGAATTTCTTTTCATCTCCAACGAAAGCCTCTGTTAAATCTTTTATAGAAGAATAAATAAAATTGAGTAATGGCAATCGATGCATAACACGCTGAAACCAGTTATACATCGGCTCGGTAACCAAATTGGTTACAAAAATACCTGCCAATAAAATAATGGTTAACACGGTAAGCAAGCCCAAGCCAGGAATATTCCGACTCTCTCCTGTGCGAGGATTTACGCCCAGAATGTTGTTCACGTTTAACCAACTATCTACAGTTGTTACTGCCCAAACAACAATGAAAATACTCACAGCTATGGGCACAACAATTAATAAACCTTTAATTAAATAGTTTAAAATAGCTTTCCCGACTTTGTTCATAGTGCAAACTTATTCAAAAATGTTTAATAGTTCACCAGTCATTAGTTCATTGGTTTGAAAGTTTATCAGTTCATTAGTCATTAACTCACTAGTAGTCGCTGGTAATATTTGCATACAGACTATTAACTAATGAACCATTGGCTACTGAATCAACCTATTCATAAAAATAAACCCTTTTTACCCTTTGAGAAATGTTAGTCAGGATTTCGTATGGAATGGTGTTAATCTCTTTAGCCAGTTCCATAATGTTATGTTCCTGATTAAAAACGATTGCCTCGTCACCTGGTTTTACATCAATACCTGTGATATCGAGCATAGTCATATCCATACAAATTGAGCCGATAGTTGGAACCAAATGGCCGTTAATGAGCATTTTACCTACTCCATTCCCAAAAGCACGATTGTAACCATCGGCATAGCCTATTTTTACTGTAGCAATTTTGCCTCCTTTTGGCATTACACCATTGCGACTGTATCCAACCGTTTCACCTGCATCTAAGGTTTTTACCTGGGTAACCGTTGTTTTCAGTACCATTGTAGTTTGCAGTCCACGGTTATTTAACAGGGCTGAGTCGAAACCATACAAACCAATTCCCAAACGCACCATGTCCATTTGTCCCTCCAGCCAACGACTAATACCAGAAGTATTGGCGATATGTAGAATGGGTTTATAGCCCAAAACAGCAATTAACTGGCTCGACATAAGTTTAAACTTTTCGATTTGATGCTGCGTAAAACCATCATGTTCTGCTTCTCCACTGGCAACCAGATGCGAAAATATGCTCTGAACTTTTACACGTTGAGAATCTTTCAGAAACGTAGACAGTTTATCAATTTCATTACCATCAAAACCCAAACGATGCATGCCACTATCTATTTTAATATGAACTGGGTAGCTGAAATCATAATCAGAAAGGGCATTTACGAAACCATTTAAAATCTCCAGACTGTAAATTTCAGGTTCCAGGTTGTGCTTGATAATGGCTTCAAATGCCGATTCCTCCGGACTCATCACCATAATGGGCAAAGTGATGCCCGCTTTACGCAAAGCGATCCCCTCATCTGCATAGGCAACAGCTAAATAATCCACCTTGTGAAATTGCAACAGGTTCGCGATTTCGAAACTGCCGCTTCCATAAGAGAAAGCCTTTACCATCGCCATTATTTTCACACCAGGTTTAATCTTCGAACGATAGAACTGCAGGTTCCCAACCATCGCATTTAGGTCTATTTCTAAAATCGTATCGTGGATTTTCTGAGTGAGCAGCTTGCTGATTCTTGCAAACTCAAAACGCCTTGCGCCTTTTACCAAAATGGTTTCATGGCTAAACTGCAAGCCCGGAAAAGCTTCAATAAAAGCATTCGTATCTTCAAAAAATTGGGCTTCAAATTTGAAAAGCTGAGCATATCTGGCAATATGGCTTCCAATGCCGATTAAGCGGTTTACTTTCTTCTGGGCAAGTAAATCGGCAATTTCAGTATATAAATCCAAATCATCCTGTCCGGTTTCAAAAAGCTCGGATAGAATTACAGTTTTCTTAGGATGCTGATTTTGTTGATTTAGAAAATCCAATGCAATGGCCAGGGAAGAAATATCGGCACTGTAAGAATCATCAATTATAGAACATTGATTAATACCGTTTTTGAGTTCTAAGCGCATACTTACAGGGCTTAGCTTCTCTAAACGTAAATCTGCCTGTTCTGCCGAATAACCCAAAGCCAGCAATGTTGCCCAGCAAATCATTCCATTCTCTATTGATGCCTTATCCTTAAACGGCAACATGCATTCAATTTCCTTATCCTTATAAATTGCTCTTAAATAGCAGTTTCCCTCAATGGGTTCTACTGCGATAATGCGCAAATCAGCACCTTGTTTACTGCTCCAGCTAAACTGCCTTTTCCCAGGTAAATCTTTGAAATTGATTTCAGAAACATAATCCGGAGAATAAATAAATAAGTCGGAATCTTTGAATAATTTTAATTTTTCGGTGAGTTTTTCCCTTTTAGAACTAAACCCCTCCGCATGGGCTTCACCAATATTGGTAAAAACGCCAATCTGGGGCTGAATAATTTCGGCCAGCGTTTCCATTTCGTTTACGCCAGAAATGCCAGCTTCAAAAATAGCCAAAGTATGATCAGCATCAATTTGCCATACCGAAAGTGGAACCCCAATTTGTGAATTATAACTTTTCGGACTGCGAACGATATTATAATCTGCCGCTAAAAGCTGGTATAACCATTCCTTAACAATTGTTTTCCCGTTACTGCCCGTAATTCCAATCGTTTTTAAATCAAAATAATTTCGGTGTTCAATGGCAAGTTTCTGCAACGCTGATAAGACCGCATCCACGATTATAAAATTGCAGTCAGGATATTCATCAACGTATTTCTCTTCCGTGATAACGAAATTTCTGATCTCCTTTCCGTACGCATCTTTAATAAATTCGTGCCCATCACGATGTGAAGACAATGCAAAGAACAAAGAATTTTCCGGCACCAAAACCGAGCGGCTATCAATCACCAAATATTGAATAATAACCTGCTCATCAACTAATTTGGCATCAGCATTTAAAATTTCGGCGATTTTGGAAATGGTATATATCGGGTTCAGCATTTTATTATATTCAGAAAAATACGTTAATCGTTTTTATTTTTACGAATTTCAGTAATTAATTATGAAAAGCGGTAAACAAGAGGGCGCAATATTAGATAAAAAACAGGCTTTGGCCAAAGCAGAAAGTTTTTGTGTTTATCAGGAACGATCGCAAAAGGAAGTTCGCTATAAGTTGGTAGAATGGGGAATGCGTGGAGATGAGCTGGAGGAAATTCTTTCAGACTTAATCATGAACAATTTTCTGAACGAAGAACGCTTTGCCAAATCTTATGCCTCTGGAAAGTTTAACATTAAAAAATGGGGCCGGGTAAAAATTAAACAGGGTTTGAAGTTGAAAGGAGTGCCCGATAGGATTTTACAAAAAGCACTATACAGTTTGGATGATGAGGATTACATGCAAACTTTGGAAAATCTGGCGATAAAAAAAGCCAACACTTTAGCTGAAAAGAATCCTTTAAAAAGAAAAATAAAGCTGATGAACTATTTGCAAGGGAGAGGTTTCGAATCTGACTTAATTTTACTTGCACTGAAAGCCAGCAATTTAAACTAAATATTAAATTTTTAACAAGAAATTTCTTGACAGAATTATAAATCTGTCTATATTTGCATCACCAAAACGAAACGGATGATCAGTTTTGTTATCTGCGAAAGTAGCTCAGTTGGTAGAGCACGACCTTGCCAAGGTCGGGGTCGCGAGTTCGAATCTCGTCTTTCGCTCCAAATGCCTTTCCTACCGGAAGGCATTTATTTTAAGACATTAATCATTCTGTTTATCAGGATTGACTAATGCTCGGGTGGTGGAACTGGTAGACACGCAGGACTTAAAATCCTGTGCTTTCAAAGGCGTGCGGGTTCGATTCCCGCCCCGAGTACTCTAAAGTAAATCGAATAAGAAGCCATCAGAAATGATGGCTTTTTTGTTAAACGTCCCGCGATCCCCTTATAAGCTTTCAAGTACTTCTAAATTAAAATTCTTGATACATAGAGATATTTGAAAATAAAATAATCCGCTTTTCTTATATTCGTTTACAACAACTAACAACACATGTATTATAAAAAAACAATCGCTATTGCGCTAATTTCTGGTTTGGCGTTTTCACTTAGCGCATTCATGCCACCTCCAGAGCAAAAGGCAAAAAACTTAAAGGTTCTTCCTAAAAACATCAGCCATGAAGAGCTGGATAAAGTAATGGACAATTTCAAAGTAGCGCTTGGCGTTCGATGTGGTTTTTGCCATGCTCCAATGAAAGATAATCCTAAAAAGATGGATTTCGCGAGTGACGAAAAGCCAGAAAAGGAACGCGCTCGCGAAATGATGAGAATGACTGAGAAAATCAATAAAAAATATTTCCATAACGAAATGAAGGATGGCAAGCCTTTTATGGCCGTGGCCTGTGTAACTTGTCACAATGGCAAATCAGAACCAGCAAAATAATTTAAAAGCATAATACAAATCATTATAAATACTTCTTCTAAAAAAAGTATTAATAGGGATTTGTATTAAATTCAAAATAAACTACTAAATCTATAGATTATATTTTTTAGTTATATATTTGACTATTCAAATTCGAGTATTGCTTTAAGCCAGAAACGAATTTATAGTCATGTGGCCGAGTGGTTAGGTAAAGGTCTGCAAAACCTACAACGGCGGTTCGATCCCGCCCATGACGTCTAAAAAAAATTACAAGGATAATTTGATTGTTCTAAACCCAAACTTCGGGATGGTTAAAATGATGTTCTTATTTCCCTTTGGTTGATTAACCAACAATAGATCAGCCCGTTTTTTATGATTAAGCTCTATCAATTCTGCTTTTTTTGCTTCTAAATTTAAACTCAGTACAACTCGGGCCAAATCATCATTTTCATTAAAAATCCTCAGCACCAAAGCCTTATTTTCTGTAGTTATTGATGATATTTCATAACCATCTCTGTTAAGCTGAAACAAAGATTCTTCCGTTTTTGATTTTGGAGAACCTGGGAATACCTGTAATGGTTCGTTCCATTTTACACTTTTATTCCAAACATTTGCCTTAACCCAATTATTTCGATGTGGCAAAAGAGCGTAATTGTATCTCGAAACACCATCTATTTTATAATTCATTCCCCATAAACCCATTCCAGAATATTGTAAAGTTAAACCTAAAATGCCTTCCTCATTATGGGCATAGCTTGTTGTATGATCATTCAGCAAAGCCATTCCATATTTGTCGTTATCTCCTAAAACATCTACCCAATTCAAAATTAAATTATTTTTGATGCTGTCCCATGTATTAAAATAGGTGTTGCCAAGACCACTTTCCATTACATCAAAAGCAGAATTTTTAAAAACTTTTTGATTGTTGATGTTCGTTGGAAAAACAGCCAAGAGCTTTAAACTGTCATTATAAAATGCCTTTTTAACATCCTCCGCATTCCATCCTTTCTCCTGTGCGTAATCTTGGCCGATCCCAGGATGGCCAACCCATTTAACCTGGGTTTTAACATCAATAATTTCACTGTTTTTTGTTAATGTAATAATCTGTTCGAAATCGTGAATGTAGATTTTTCCTTCTATCTTAAGTTTTACTTCGATAGGGCCATTTTCTAGAATGCTGATTTTTGCCGGATGGTCAACGCTCGAAACATAGCTGCCTTCTTGATAAAAATATCCACGCATCTCATTAAAATAGCGTTTGCTTTTAGTATCAACAAAGTCTTTCTGATCAATTTTCTTGGCGATAAGCTGTTCAATAGTGCCACCTTTATTTGCATTGAGGATAATCTTATATTGATCTGTGTTTACAATACATTTATCGCCAGCCAAAATGGCCATTGGCTGAGGTTTAACATCTGATTTTATCTTAGTCTCTTTTATCTTGAAAGAAGAGAACCCAATTGCAGGAACGTGGGCAATAAAAAGTATTTTTCTTTCTGAGGTGTCGCTCTGTGCAACAACCTGCGAGGCTATTAATTTTCCATTAGAATTAAAAACCTGAGGATTTATTAGATTATTGGGAAGACTTATTTTAACGATATCATCTCTTTGGTAAGCCTGCGTGTTATAAACGCTATAATTCAACTCTTCGCCAGCTTTAGGCTGAACCATCGATTTGAGGATTATACCATCGCAAATTTCATTTGAAGTCTTTGTCCAACAACTTACCTGCTGGGCCCAATTCCAATTCTTTTCCTTATTAACAATGTTATAAGGCACAATCCAAGAATCGTGATGTTGTGCAAGCAGTAAATTTTCCCAAGCAGGATCGAATTTTCCCGCACTTAAGATAGATACATTGCCAATTGAATTTATAGCATCAATCTTTTCTGCCATGATAATTTTATTTTCTGCCCTTCTGGTTTCCTGAGCAAGTTTCTGCAAAATTTGAGCACCCCAAACAAGGCTAACCTGAAGATCTTCTTGATTTAATTTCCAGGTTTGTACGCTATTTTTATTCGCCATCTGCTGAATATAATTGCGCCAAGTTGTATAATTAAAGTTTTTTGGCGCACCCAACCATGGTCCGTTCTTCCAGCCTGCATCTTGTAAGCACATGCCTACCGGATTTTGAATCCCGTATTGCAATGCGCTGGTAACATAGTTTTCAGAATTGTTCCATGCTGTGGTTTGCCAGGTAGATTTAGGCAATAAGCCTTCTGATGCATAGCGTGGAACAGTCAGCAAGCTAGAACCATCAGAACCTACCCAATTCAAAAGTTCACCGCCAAAGGCTCGGGTATAACCTCCCCAACAGGTATTTGGATTTTTGAGAGCGGCATACGAAAAACCAAATGAAGATAATATCTGGGGCAGTGCACTCGTAAAACAAGGCTCTTCTGAGCTGTACATATGAAATTCTGCCGTTGGAAAATGAGATCTGATTTTTTTAATTCCGTATTCGAATTGCCTGATAACGGATTCTCCCTGAATGTTGAACAGATAACTCTGACCGTAAGATGGATTTACAAACTCAATCCTTCCACCTATGGATTGATCTTCAACAATTTTCTTAAACCGTAAATAATTCTTAATATCATTGGCTTTTACAAAATCCCAGGTAACGGGCTCTATCTCCAAATTGATTTTCCAGAATGGATTTTGATCTAACTTATCGACAATAAAACCGGTATATTGATTTGGATAGTGTCCCCAAATTCCTCCATGATAACCATCAACAAAAAAACTTTTCTGCGCTACTACAGGTTGAAACAGGCATAAAGGAAGAATTGATAGTATAAAACTACGATTCATTAGAAGAAATTTAGAATGGATGTAACTACTGCCCTACTAATTAACTAAAAATATCTGGTTATTAGAATTTCTATTCCAACAAAAAACCCCCAGCTTATACTGGAGGTTATTTAACATAAGGATATATTAATATTATAGTTTTGCTTCTTTTTGTATCACGGGTTCATCTGTACCTTCTTGGCCATTTTTAAACTCTTTAATGCCTTTACCGAGACCCTTCATTAACTCAGGAATTTTCTTGCCACCAAATAATAAAAGAATTGCTACACCTACGATAATCAATTCTGGTCCGCCAAGGATGGCTGCTGTTGTATTTAACATTGTTTTTAGTTTAGAAGGTTTTTATAATTATTGCTTTAATCTATATACTAAACATACGTGGAATAAAGCTTTATGGTTCTTATTTTTAAAAATAAATAATTGATTAGGCAAAAATGGTCGAGAATAACTTATTTGAATACAGTTTTGCTTCAAAATCGAAAATATGGGAAGTGGCCATCACTTCGTTTACCCCATAATATTGAACAAAACTATTCAGTTTTTCTTTTAAAGTTTCTGGGTTTCCGATAAAGGAATAAGTTAACATTTGTTCTACAGCTTCTTTCTCGTAAATACTCCAAACATCATCCATATCATCTACTGGTGGTTTTAACAAACTTCTTTTTCCGGTAATTACACCTAAGAACATTTGCTTAACTGAATTAGATAATCTTTCGGCCTCCTCATTTGTATCGGCAACAACCACATTAACACAGGCAATAATGTAGGGCTCTTTCAAATACTGCGATGGTTTGAAATTGGCTTTATAAATTCCTATGGCTTGCTCAAAATAAGTCGGTGCAAAATGACTGGCAAAAGCATAAGGCAATCCTTTCTCTGCCGCAAGTCTGGCACTATCTGTACTAGAGCCTAAAATCCAAATCGGAATATCTAGTCCTTCGCCAGGTATTGCCCTAACATTGCTATCTCTGTTTTCTTTTGAAAATAATCTTTGAAGACGCTCCACATCTTTCGGGAAATTATGGGCAGCATTAAAATTCTCTCCCCTAATGGCCATTGCAGTTACCTGATCGGTGCCTGGGGCCCTACCTAAACCTAAATCTATTCTATTTGGATAAAGAGATGCCAATGTACCAAACTGCTCTGCAACAATTAACGGTGCATGGTTTGGAAGCATGATTCCTCCAGATCCTACTCGAATGGTTTTGGTACCGTTTGCGATATAGCCGATTAAAACCGCCGTTGCTGAGCTGGCTACACTTGCCATGTTATGATGCTCAGCAAACCAATATCGAGTATAACCCAATGATTCGGATTGGCGAGCGAGTTCAAGACTTTTTGGAAACGTATCTGCTGGAGTTTCTCCATCCAATACGGTTGCAAGATCTAGAATTGAATATGGAATATTTTTTAAAACGGCTTCGTTCATGTTTTATTTATAGGGAATTAAACAAATAAGAAGCACAAAAATATTGGTAATTCTGGCAATCTTTTCATTTCCGAATACTTATGACGATAAGTATACATTTGATCTTATTCTTTACAAAATCGATTTATTAACACAGAATGACGTTTTTATCAAACAATATCTTCCTTTCTTTGCTTATAATAAAAATGTCCCGCAAATAATCATCTCAATTAAACCTATAGATACAAATGAAAAACATTAAATTAATTGTACCCGCCCTACTTCTGTTATTTTCAGCATGCAGCCAAGCAACGAGAACAACGGGAAACGATCTTAGCAATAATTCCAAAACAGACTCAACAGCAACAAGTGACTCTTTGGAAACAAAAATTGCCATAAATGGCAAAGTAATTCAGGGCGAGCCATTAGTAATGAGATTTGTGGTTTATAACAATACCGATTCCACCAAAAGTTTTTGTATTTGGCATACGCCTTTTGAGCCTTTGATGAGCAAATATTTAGACATTACGGATGAAAAGGGCGAAGAAGTTGCCTATAAAGGCCCGATGGCCAAAAGAGTAATGCCACCTCCTGCTGATAGCTATACCAAAATAAAATCTGGAGACAGTTTAGTTGGTAATGCAGATCTGCTTAAGGCATACGATTTAAAAAAAGGTTCAAGCTATAAAGTTGTTTACAACGGAGGCAATATGAGTGGTTTGGTATCGAAAGATACGGTGACCTTTGTTTATGAAGACATTCATTAACTGCTTAAGTTTTGACAACTCTTTTCTAAAATAGGAATAGAGTTGTCAAAACAATTAAGAATTATAATAACCCCCTTTTTCTAAGCATTGGCTTAATATCTGGGTTATGACCTCTAAAATTGAAAAACATTTTACCCAAATCTTCCGTATTTCCCTTAGATAAAATCAGATCACGGAAACGCTGTCCGTTCGCTCTTGATAAACCGCCATTTTCCTGAAACCAAGAAAAGGCATCATTTTCAAGCATCGACGTCCAACTGTATGCGTAATAACCAGCAGCATAGCCATTGCTCCAAATGTGCAGGAAATAGCTGGATCTGTAACGTGGCGGAACATAAGATAAATTAAGATTTGTCTTCTTTAAAGCCTCTGCTTCGAATTTATCTACATCCTGTAAAGGCGCTTCCGCAGCAATGATGTGCCATTGCATATCTAAGTCGGCAGCAGCCAAAGCTTCAGTAAAAATATAGCCCTGATTAAACGAACTAGCCTTTTTAATTTTATCTAACAAAGCTTGTGGCATAGGTGCACCGGTTTGATAATGAACCGCATAATTTTTAAGCACTTTTGGATCGGATGCCCAATGCTCGTTAAACTGCGATGGAAATTCCACATAATCGCGAGCCACATTTGTACCCGAAAGACTTGAATATTGCTGGTTTGCAAACAGCCCATGTAAGCCGTGCCCAAATTCATGAAACATCGTAGTCACATCATCAAAACTGATTAGAGCTGGCTTGCCAACTTCAGGCTTGGTAAAATTGCATACATTATAAATTACGGGCTTGGTACCGAACAGTTTAGATTGAGGTACCAGATTATCCATCCAAGCACCGCCATCCTTATTATCTCTTTTGTAATAATCGCAATAAAATAAACCCAATTGACTTCCATCTTTATCCAAAACATCAAAAACACGAACATCTTCCTGATAAACAGGCAAATCTTTACGCTCTTTAAAACTGATTCCATGAAGTTGATTTGCTGCATAAAAAACACCGTTTTCCAAAACTTTATTCAACTCGAAATACGGTTTAACTTCATTCTCATTCAAATCATATTTCGCTTTACGAACTTTTTCTGCATAAAAATCCCAATCCCAGGGCTCAACCTTAAACCCGCCTTTTTGTTGATCGATTACAGACTGAATATCGGCAGCTTCGCCTTTCGCTTTTGCTGTTGCAGCTGGGATAACCTTGCTAAAGAATTCTTCTACAGCTTCTGGCGTTTTTGCCATCTGATTTTTAAGTTTCCACGAAGCATAATTTTTAAAACCTAGTAATTTTGCTTGAGCAGCACGAATCTGCGCTATCCTTGCAATATTTTTTCTAGTATCATTTGCATCGCCCTTTTCTGCACGGTTCCAGGAATCGCTGAATAATTTTTCACGTTTCGATCTATCCGTCATCGATTGCAATTCAGGCTGTTGTGTGGTATTTTTTAATCCTTTGCCCGCAGCTAGCAGCTGTGCCTTAAATTTTGCACTTAAAGATGACTCTTCTTTATTCAGTTCTTTAAGTTTGTCTTTATCTGCTTCAGATAATTTAGCTCCGGCCAATTCAAATTTTTGATAATAATAATCCAATAAACTAAGCGATTCTGCATCCAGCTTAAGTTTGTCTTTTTGCTGAAAAACGGTTTCTACGCGTTTGAACAACTTTGTATTTAAATAGATTGCATCCGTATTTGCCGTTAATTTAGGCGCTTCTTCTTCCTTCACTTTTTGCAGATCAGGATTGTTATTTGCACCGGTCAGCAAAGTAAAAACCATATTTACCCGAGCCAATAATTGTCCACTTTTCTCGATCCCCAAAATTGTATTTTCAAATGTTGGAGCCTCTGTTTGATCTGCAACTTTATTTCAACCATTTGCTGTTTCATACCCTCTTCTAAGGCTGGCTTGAAATCGCCATTTTTTATTTTATCGAATGCCGGAGCCTGAAATGGAAGTTCGCTTGCTTTAAAGAATGGATTGGAGGAAGAAAAAGCAGCACCGCTTTCATCAGCAGTTTTATTGTTGTTGCAAGAACCCATAATAGCCAAGAAGGCAAGCATGGGCAGATAAGTTATTTTTTTCATGAAATTATAAAGTTAAGCTTGTGTTAAAAGTAAGAAATTAAACCGCAAGATTTTTTGTGGCAACCAATTTAGAATTTTATGCGTATTAGCTGTGTAATTTGTTTTAGGGCGATTGGTTGGTTGCTATCTTTTTATTTAAAAAGAAGAAAACTTTAAATTAATTTAACATATTTAAAACATTTACAACTTTAATCCGTTTCTTTAATGTAACCAAGTATATTCCATCATGAATGTAAACTATTATAAATCGCAACCAGCTCTTATAAAATTTGGTCAAGGCCATAAAGATTCTGATGAAAATTCTGTAACGATTCAGAAACTTGTTGATAACGATAAATATTACGTCGTGTTGGTAAACGGAAGAAGCATTTCGATAATCAAGAAATAAAATTTAAATAACATATTTTGTAAAAGCCACTCAAAAAAATTGAGTGGCTTTTTATGTTTATAATAATGCCTTATTTGGGTGCAATATTTTATGAAGACAATATCCACCCTTAATTTGTCGTGATTACCCTTTTTGGGATGTAGAAAGTTCCGTTACCTTTATATCAACAATTTAAACAATCAAAGAATAATGGAAAATAGAACAGCAATCACAGTAAAGGCAACGGTTAATGCACCAGTAGAAAAAGTATGGGAATTTTGGAATAACCCAGAACATATTAAAGGTTGGGCTTTCGCATCTCCAGAATGGCATGCACCAAAAGCTGAAAATGATTTACGCAAAGACGGTAAATTTTCGACAACTATGGCCGCTAAGGATGGCAGCATGAGTTTCGATTTCGGCGGAACTTATACTACAGTTGAGGAAAATAAATTAATTGAATATGTATTGGAAGATGGCAGAAAGGTTAAGATCGTTTTCGAAGCTGATGGAGACCAGACTCATATTACCGAAACCTTCGACCCTGAAAACATGAACCCGATCGAAATGCAACAGGGTGGTTGGCAAGCCATTTTGGATAATTATAAAACATATACAGAAGAGAATTAAATACTAATATTTGTTATTACAGAGGGGGGCTTGCTACAATTTGAATTTTATGTTGGAGGCTTTAAACACTCCCCTTTGATTCCTCCGCCAGCGGGGATACAATCCCACGCCTATAAAATCGCATATTTTTGTATACGTTGCTATCTGCACTTTGTCTCCCCCTCTCTAGGGGGATTGGAGGTTCGATTTTCCTGATAATCTCCTCCATCTGTAATTTATTGGATGAAGTTTGAGTTAGGCAATTTCATATCCATTAGGTAAGAAACAATCTTTCCACCACTTCTTTTACGAATTAAAACTTCCCTTACGTAACAATTCCAATATTATTTGATTCTCATAATTTTTGATTTGAAAAGAATACTTTGATATTGCAACCATAATATAAATTTGCGGTGTAATTTATACACTATGCCCCGCACACCCAGATCTTATCTTTTAATTTTTTTTCTTTTTACGCTCCCTTTTTCTTCCAATGCCCAAATCCTGACACTTAAACAGGCTGTTAGTACGGCTTTGACTAATTATGGAACCATAAAGGCTAAGAATAATTATGCAAATGCATCCAAATCTATAATTCAGCAAACCAAAAGAGAATATCTTCCGAATTTTAACCTTAGTGGCCAGCAAGATTACGGAACCATTAATGGCCAAAACGGGCCACAGTATGGTTTAGGTGGATTGGGTACTGCCTCTTCTGGACCAGCTTTAGACAAACAAAATTGGAACGCTGCTTTTGGTGCGCTTTATTTGGCAAACATAAACTGGGATTTTTTCACTTTTGGAAGAATTAAACAGCGCATAAAAATTGCAGATGCAACTTACAAGAGAGATCAAAACGATTTTGAACAAGAAAAATTTCAGCAAGAGATTAGAGTTTCAGCTGCTTATTTAAATTTATTAGCGGCTCAGCGCTTGACAAAATCTCAGCAAAAAAATCTCAATAGAGCCATTACCTTTAAAAATACAGCTGTTGTTAGAGCGAAGAATGGTTTAATTGCGGGCGTAGATTCATCATTTGCAAAGGCAGAAGTTTCTAGTGCTAAAATTGCATTAACAAAAGCAAAAGATCTGGAACAAGAGCAAGCCAACAGATTAGGCGTATTGATGGGATTAACCGCAACTAACTACGATTTGGATACAGCTTCCATCAGTAGAATTCCCACTGATTTTATAAGCGATACCCTGATAAAATCGACCCATCCCATATTAAAGTTTTATCAGAATAGAATTGATGTAAGCGATCAGCAAACCAGCTATTTCAAACGGCTTTACTACCCAACATTTTCTTTATTTGGGGTTATGCAAGGACGCGGTTCTGGCTTCGGTACAGGTTACGCACTAAATCAAACGGCCTATACAACGAGTTATGCAGATGGAATAAATCCGACAAGAGGAAACTATTTGATTGGAATAGGAATGACCTGGAATCTGACCACAATCTTACGAAATCACCCACAGGTTAGAGCCCAGCAATTTATTAGCGAGGCACTAAAAGATGAGTATGATTTGGTAGATCAGCAACTGAAATCGCAATTGGTTTTAGCAGATGCAAAACTTAAAAACGCACTCGATAATTACAATGAGGCACCTATTCAGGTAAAGGCAGCATCTGATGCCTATCTGCAGAAAAGTATATTATATAAAAACGGTTTAACAACTCTTGTCGATCTGACTCAGGCACTTTTCACATTAAATAGAGCTGAAACAGACAGAGACATTGCATACACCAATGTGTGGCAGGCATTGCTTTTAAAGTCGGCAGCACTTGGCAATTACGACATATTTATCAACGAATTTTAATCTTGCCTTATAAATGAATTTAATACGTTTCGCACTCCGAAAACCCATTTCTATCTTAGTTTTAGTTGCAGGATTATTTTTCTTCGGTATTGGTGCCATCAATCAGATCAAGGTTGATATCCTACCTCAAATGAATCTTCCGGTAATTTATATTGCTCATCCATTTGGTGGTTATACGCCTAACCAAATGGAGGCTTATTTTGGTAAACAATACGTTAATATTTTATTGTTTGCCAACGGAATCAAAAGCATCGAAACCAAAAATACTCAAGGTTTAATGCTGATGAAATTAACCTATTACGAAGGCACTAACATGGCTCAGGCGGCAGCGGAACTGAGTGCCCTTTCCAATAGGGCGCAGGCAATTTTTCCGCCAGGTTCTCAGCCTCCGTTTGTAATTCGGTTTGATGCATCCTCTCTTCCTGTTGGACAATTGGTACTGAGCAGCTCCATCAGAAATAATAATGAGCTTCAAGATTTAGCCAATACCTATGTACGCCCCGGTTTCTCTTCAATTCCAGGTTTATTATCCCCAGCTCCTTTTGGCGGGAGTCCGAGAACTATAGAAATTAATGTAAATCCATCTTTACTTCGTTCTCACAACTTAACGGTCGATCAGGTTGTAGAAGCCATCAGGTTAAATAATCAAACGGCTCCATCCGGAAACATCAGAATTGGTGATAAGAATTATATTACACCTACCAATTACACCATTAAAAAAGTTAAGGATTTTGAGAACATTCCATTATTTAAGGGCGGCGTACAAAACTTACAGCTTCGGGATGTAGCAACAATTAAAGACGGTGCAGATTTGGTTGCTGGCTATGCATTAATTAATGGTAAACGATCTGTATATCTAAGTATCGCAAAATCTGGAGATGCTTCTACATGGGATGTGGTTAAAAACTTAAAGAAAAATCTGCCTACTATACAAAATTCTTTACCAGAGGATGTGAAGCTTTCTTACGAATTTGATCAATCCGTTTATGTAATCAATGCAGTTAAAAGCTTGGTTAGCGAAGGCGCAATAGGCGCTATTTTAACAGGCTTAATGGTTTTACTTTTTTTAGGTGATAAAAGAGCTGCATTGATCGTTATTTTAACCATTCCTACATCAATTATAGCAGGTGTGCTTTTTTTAAAGCTATTTGGGCAAACCATCAACATCATGACTTTAAGTGGCCTGGCACTGGCCATTGGTATTTTGGTTGATGAATCTACCGTAACCATAGAAAATATTCACCAGCATTTTGATATGGGTAAACCAAAGGCGCTCGCCATTTGGGATGCTTGTAAAGAAATTGCCTTCCCTAAGCTTTTAATTCTATTTTGTATTCTGGCAGTGTTTGCTCCTGCATTTACGATGAGTGGAATTCCAGGGGCATTATTTTTGCCACTTGCATTGGCTATTGGTTTTTCTATGGTTGTATCGTTTTTACTGTCACAAACTTTTGTGCCGATTATGGCAAACTGGTTAATGGTTGCACACCCGAAAAAAGGAAATGAAAATCATCCGGGAGTTTCCCAGGATGAAGCCGATTTCCATGCAACCGGAATTACACTCGAATCTGAAAAAGACACGCTGAATCAGAAAAAAGTATTAGTAGAAAGAGAAGATTTTAGCGGAAACGGAAAAATTGGTTTCTTCGATAAATTTAGGAACCGTTTTATGCGTTTTCTTGATCGAATTCTGCCTTATCGAAAATCGGTTGTTCTGGTCTATCTAATTGCGATAATTGGTTTGGCTACATTGTTATTGTTTAATATTGGCCGCGATGTTTTGCCACGAGTTAATTCAAGCCAGTTTCAACTGCGCTTGCGGGCACCTGATGGAACGCGTTTAGAGCGAACAGAAGAAAAAGCGAATACAGTTTTAGCCGAACTGAAAAAAATGGTTGGTGCGGAGCATGTTGGTATTTCATCGGTTTACATTGGCCAGCATCCGGCGCAATATTCAGTAAATCCGATTTACCAATTTATGGCTGGTCCACATGAAGCCGTTTTTCAGGTAAGTTTGAAAGATTATGAAGAAGATATGGATGATTTCAAAGATAAATTCAGGGCGAAAATTAAAACCGTTTTGCCTGATGTTAAACTTTCCTTTGAACCCATTGAACTTACCGACAAAGTTTTAAGTCAAGGCTCCCCTACCCCTGTTGAGGTTCGCATTGCTGGAAAAAACAAAAAACTGAACGAAAAGTACGCGAATAAAATTCTCTCAGAACTGAAGGAAATTCCGTACATGAGAGATGTTCAAATTGCACAGCCAATTAAATATCCTTCCCTAAATATTGATATTGATCGAACACGGGCTGCACAAATTGGAGTGGATATGGCAGATATTTCTAGATCACTTATTGCTTCAACTTCATCATCCCGTTATACGGATAAAAATATTTGGCTGGATGAAAAAAGTGCGCTACCCTATAATGTACAAGTTCAGGTTCCGCTTAACCAAATGACCACAAAAGATGATATTGGCGAAATACCATTATTAAAAAACGCGACAAGGCCAGTTTTAAGTGATGTTGCTAAAGTTTCAGCAGATACAACCTATGGTGAAAACGACAATATTGGAGCAATGCCTTTCCTTTCTGTAACAGCGAATCTTTATCATAAAGATCTAGGATCAGCATCTAAAGATGTTGCTAAAGCGATAAAAGAGGTTGGCGAATTACCCCGTGGGTTAAATATATCGGCAATTGGACTAAGCAAGGTATTAACGGAAACTTTGGATAGTTTGCAATCTGGATTATTGGTTGCTATTGTGGTAATCTTTTTAATGCTGGCGGCCAATTTCCAATCTTTTAAAGTTCCATTGGTTATTTTAGCAACCGTACCCGCTGTAATATTAGGTTCGCTTTTGCTGTTAACAATTACCGGTTCAACATTAAATCTTCAATCTTACATGGGTATCATTATGTCGGTCGGGGTATCTATAGCCAATGCCGTATTACTGATTACCAATGCAGAGCAGTTAAGAAAACACAACGGCAATGCATTGCAGTCGGCAAGAGAGGCTGCCGCTTTACGCTTACGCCCCATTATAATGACGAGTATTGCGATGATTGCAGGTATGCTTCCAATGGCAATTGGTCATGGAGAAGGCGGCGGGGCAGTTTCGCCATTGGGTAGAGCCGTTATTGGTGGTTTACTGGCATCAACGTTTGCCGTATTAATTATTTTGCCTCTGGTATTTGCTTGGGTTCAAGGTAAGGAAACTACAAATTCTATGTCGTTAGATCCAGAAGACAAAGAAAGCATTCATTACATTAAAGGTTTAGCAGAAAACGAATAAATTATCATTATAAATGAAAACAAAGATATTTACAAAAGCATTATTTTGTGCAGGTTTAGTTCTATTAACAGCAATCTACAGCTGTGGCAATTCCGAAACAAAGACCGAAGCCAAAAAAGAAAAGGAAGTAACCATTGCGACTTTCGATTTAAAGAAAGATAAGTTATCAACAGCGTTAAGCTTACCCGGAGAATTGATTGCGTTACAGCAGGTAGATTTATACGCGAAGGTGAGCAGTTTTGTAAAAACCTTAAAAGTTGATATTGGCTCGGAAGTTACCAAAAGCCAACTATTAATGACTTTAGAGGCACCGGAAATGTCTTCGCAAGTTGCCGCTGCTCAATCTAAACTCAAATCTCAGGAAGCGATTTATACCGCCAGCAAGGCAAATTACAATCGCTTGTACGAGACCAGCAAAACCCCGGGAACAATTTCTACAAATGATTTAGACCAGGCTATGGCCAGAAGAAATTCTGATTTAGCGCAACTTGAGGCGGCTAAGGCATCATATAAAGAAGTAGGTTCTGTACAGGATTATTTAACAATTAGAGCGCCATTCAGTGGAATTATTTCTGCAAGAAATGTAAACTTAGGTGCTTATGTGGGGCCATCGGGTAAAGGTTCAGATTTACCTTTATTTACTTTACAAGATCAAAAGAACTTACGTTTAGCGGTTTCAATTCCTGAGGTTTATACAGGTTATTTAAAAGACGGCGATGAGGTAAGTTTCACGGTAAAATCGCTTCCAAGTCAAACCTTTAAAGCCAGAGTAAAAAGAATGTCTGGCGCTTTAGATAGCCGTTTACGTTCTGAACGTGTAGAAATGGATGTTCCAAATGCGAGCAAAATACTTTTACCGGGTATGGTTGCGGAAGTAAACATTCCCCTACCGGCAAATGCAAGCACGTTCATAATTCCAAAAAAATCACTTCTAGATACCAGCGAAGGTTATTTTATTTTAAAAGTAGTTGATGGTAAAGCCGTAAAAGTATCCATTAAAAAAGGAAGAGAAACTGATGATCAAGTGGAAGTGTTCGGAGATTTAAAGGAAGGTGACAAATTAGTTGCAGAACCAACAGAGGAAATGCACGAAGGAATGCCGATTAAATCTTAAATTTGTTAGAAACAAGCAATTAAGATTATGTTTACCAAGCATCAGGAGCTTTCTACAATAAATAAGAAAGAAACGCTAGAGGATTTTTATAACCGTTTAAAAATTACGCGTCCAGAAATTCCTACGCCGAGCTTGGGCATGATAAACGATATTGGGCATTTTAATGTTTTTAACCGAGCGGTTGTTTGCACAAATATGCCTTCTGCATTTAGTAGACGAGATTTTTATAAAATTTCGCTTATTGTGGGCAATGGAATTCTGCATTATTCTGATGCCCAAATTGAAATAAACGGACGGGCATTATTATTTACCAATCCGAACATCCCATACTCTTGGGAAAGTACTTCTCCAAAACCGGCTGGATATTTCTGTCTTTTTACCGAAAATTTCATTCATAACAGAAACGAAAGTTTAAGAGATTCGCTTCTTTGGAAAATAAATGACAGTCCGGTAATCCACGTTAATGAAGAGCAGGAAGAAACACTTAAAGGTATTTTCTGCAAAATGATGACGGAGATGGATGGCGATTACATCCATAAATACGATTTGCTTCGGAATTATGTACAGCTTATTGCACATGAAGCATTAAAAGTTCAGCCTTTGGGTATAATCTTTAAGCAAAATAATGCATCTGTTAGACTTACATCTCTGTTTATTGAACTTTTAGAAAGACAATTTCCTATAGGTTCTACCGAACACGTTTTAGAATTAAAAACGGCTCACGATTTTGCAGAACGGCTTTCCGTTCATGTAAATCATTTAAACCATGCGGTTAAAGAAGTTACTGGAAAAACAACATCAGAGCAGATTTCGAAGAGAATAACAACTGAAGCAGTTGCCCTTTTAAAACATACCGAGTGGAATATTTCTCAGATTGCTTATTGTTTAGGTTTCGAATATCCGGCTAATTTCAATATTTTCTTTAAACGGCAAATGCAATCTACACCAAAGTCTTTTAGAAATTAACTAATTTTCAGCCAGCCGATTATACACTCAAAAAGTTATCTGCAATACCAACTTCGTCTTTAATAAAACTGTTGATAAGCACATCAAATATTTTCTCCAAACGAGATTGCGATTACCTTATTCAAGCAATTGCCAATAATCTCACTTAAGGTAGTCTTAATAAGTTGCTATTACATTAACTACCTTAATTATAACTCAAATTGTTAAATTGCGTGCTTAAACCAAATACATGAAATACTTAATTGCCCTCTCACTGTTATTTTTTGCAAAGGCGCACATCTATGCGCAAGACACAACCAAAACAACCAAAAAAGGTGTTATAACTACGGTAAGCCAAATGCGTTCTAACCCGCTCGATACCAATAGAATCGTATATGATGAAAGTGGTAAAGGCTTGCATTATTATCAGTACAGCAGATTGATGAATACGGGTAATTTTTCAATTTCATACAATGGAAATCCTGCATTACCAGATACAAAAGCTTTTTTAAAAAAGATTTCACAAGAGGAACAATTTAAGCGCTTCGAGATGATTAAAGAACATCTTAAAATCAAAAATGATTACGTAGCCGAAAACAAAACGCTGGACATTGCTCCGTTAAGCGCATTTTATGAAAAGGAAAAATTAGAAAACAAGGTTATTGTATTGATATTTTGGTATGCAAACTGTCCGCCATGTACTGAAGATTTTGCAGATATAAGCGAGTTTATTAAGCAGATGGATAATCCCAAGGATTTGCTTGTTTTAGCCATCACAACTGACGATCAAAAAACAGCAAAGAAAAAATTAGAAGAGAAACCATTGCTTTATACTGAGCTGATCTCCTCTGGAAGGGCAATTGCTGATGCCTATCAAATAAAATCATATCCATCATATATAGTAACAGATAAAAACCATGTAATTAGATATGCTATGGCCGGAAGTTCTCAGATAACAATACCAGGCTTAAAGAATACAACAAAGGCTGTTTTGCAACAATAAAATAATTTATTTTTTTTTAAAGGAATGAACATTTTTCCAGCTCAATATTCAACTTTATCTTCAGTTGCATTGAAGGAATATTTAATTGAAACTTACCAATTAGACAAATCTACACAATGTCGTCTGTTGATTCGAAATGTAAGCGATACCTATATTCTGGAAGGAAAAAACACAAAATATATCTTTAAAATTTACCGTGATATTCATAGAAAACTGAGCGAAATTGAAGCTGAGGTAGAACTATTGAACATTTTAAAAGAAAACAATCACCCAATTTCATATCCGATAGCAGATTCCAAAGGCAATCAGATACAGCAATTTAACGCCATAGAAGGCATTAGAAATGGCGTTTTGTTTTCTTATGCCGAGGGAAAAGTTATTATTGATTTAATTACCCATAATTTAGAAATTTTGGGCACGGCCCTGGCATCAATTCATAATACAACTTCATCTGTTAAACTTAAAAACTCAAGACAGCCATATAATTTCGAAACCACGCTTTTTGAACCTCTTAAAACTTTGAAACCTTATTTTGTAGAGATGGAAGAAGAATATCGATACCTAATTGAAGTCTCCAATAAAGTGGTTCAAAAATTTGAGCAGTTTGATGTCTCCAGTTTTAGTTTTGGATATTGTCACTACGATTTTTTTCCTAAAAACTTCCACTTTGATGATGCAGGAAACATTACTTTTTTTGATTTTGATTTCGCCGGAGAGGGATACTTAATCAACGATTTAATGTCTTTTCTAAACCATTACTTCTTTCATAGATTAAACAATTTGATTTCTGCCGAAAAGGCGATTTCAGATTTTGAGTTTTTTTTAAATGCTTACCAAACGATTCGAGGTCTTTCTAAGGAGGAGATCGAAGCCATTCCGTATTTGGGTATCACCTTTCATATTTTCTTTTTAAAATTCTTTTACGATAATTATGATGATTGGTCAAATACATTTTTAACTCCACGTTATGTTAAACATAGAGTTGAGTTGATAAAAAAGTGGGCAGAATTGTATTGTAACTTTTAAGCAATCGATTTTCAAATCTCCCAAAGCTTGGTTATATTGGGTAAATAATTCAAAATCAACCCCATGGATCAGAAAATAATCACCCTTTACGATCAGTACACCCACAGCCAGTTAAGCAGAAAAGATTTCATGAAAAAGCTTGCCATCATTGCTGGGAGTACAACCTTGGCTATGACAATTTTACCTCTGCTTGAGAATAACTATGTTGCAGCGGCAGAGTTTGTTAGTGATGAAATTGAAGTCGAAAACATAACTTACGGTGGCATTGATGGCGAAATCAAAGCCGTTTTGGCCAAACCCAAAGGAAAAAAGAATTTGGGATCAGTATTGATTATTCATGAAAACAGAGGTTTAAATCCACACATTATTGATGTAACCAAACGCATTGCAGCAGAAGGTTTTATTGCCCTCGGTGTTGATGCCTTGTCTCCTCTTGGCGGCACACCAACTGATGAAGATAAAGGCAGAGAGTTAATTGGAAAACTTGATCCGGAAAAAAATCTACAGAATTATTTAAAGGGACTGAATTATTTGCGCAAAAGAAAAGATGGAAACGGCAAAGTGGCATGCGTTGGGTTTTGTTGGGGCGGTGGCATGGCGAATAAACTGGCTGTAAATGACCCAAAACTTAATGCGGCAGTGGCGTATTATGGAGCGCAACCAGCTCCGGCTGATGTTGCTAAAATAAAGGCAAGTGTAATGCTCCATTATGGTGGTTTAGATGAACGCATTAACGCTGGAATTCCTGCATACGAACAGGCTTTGAAAGACAATAAAATTGATTATAAACTGTATATATACGAAGGTGTAAATCATGCCTTTAACAACAATACTTCTCCTACTAGATACAATGAAGCGGCAGCAAAGCTGGCTTGGCAAAGAACTATAGATTTGTTTAAAAACAAGTTGGCCGTATTAACCCGATAAAGGTAGGCGATCGTAACCCTGGATTCATTTCAGTGTCTATAAAGAAAAGATGCGGAAATGAATTCAGTATGATGCTATCAATAGATGGTTTAAAAAAGATCAGTCTTTAGCATGGCCTTTAAAATATTCGACTGAACATCGAAATTATTAAGGTGATTCAAGAAGTTTATATCCGAAATTTTATGGTAGCTATCTTCTAATAAAGCAATAATTTCATCGGGTATCGCTGTTTTTAAAACCGCGGCATTACTGCTGAGTTTGTCGTTTTTGTATTGCAATTCTTGAACAATTTTCTCTCTTTCTGATAAATTGTTAGATTGGTCAAGCCCATTCAAGATTTCTATGTCGCAGAAGAGAAAAAGATTTCGACTTGGAAAAAACAAGAAGTAGTTATCCGTTTCTAAAAACTTATAAACTTCAATAACAAGTTCTCCGCATTTTAAGCCAATAAAAAACTCAGTCTTAAAATCGTACTTACAAAGTTTGCCCATTAATTTTTTCTCAATGGTCGCAAATACATTGGTGTAAACCTGCTTGGTTTGGTAATCGATTAACTTCGAAAACTGATCTGTTTTTAAATCGAAATAAAAATCGTTGGCATATTTGGAACTGAAAACATTAATATTTTTAGCAAAAGGAAAATCGGATGTTAAATCTGAAAGTACTTCGAAGAGTTTTCGTAATGTTTGGTTAATTTTTAGAGATTGGCGCTGTTTATCAATATTGAAATTTTTCTGACTTACAACTGCTCCAGACATCCGCTCAATCAATTCCTCGTTTAAGTTGATTTCATCGTAAAGTAGAACAACATTTTTCTCATTGCTCTTCTTTATTTTTTTTAAAAGATCGATCACACTTGCAGTAAACTGAAGATGGAAGAGCTCTAATTTTTCAATTTCTAAGTCTTCGTTACCGGCAAATAATTGATGAATAACCTGGCTTCTAAGGTAAATTTTATAGACAATTTCTTCATCAAAAAACACAGAGAGCAACTGTAAGCGGTTGATCTCTGTGTTTGATTGTTTTAGAATATTTAAACGGTATTCATCCATGGTTTAATTTAACTCACCCTCGTCACGTTCTTTTTCAACTCTGCTTCCAAAGTTTTCAGTTCGCCATCAAGTACTCTTCTACTTTGCGCACCCGCTTCATGAATTTGTTTCACTTCGTTTAGTGTTTCAATTAATGAAGAAGTTGTCATTTTTAATGTCTCAAGCGAAACTACAGTTTTTTCGTTTTCTTTTGCAACATCAATACTATTCTGTTTTAACATTTCTGCATTTTTCTGTAGAATGGTATTTGTTGTATCCGAAATCTTTTTCTGCATTTCTACATTGGCTTTCTGCCTTTGTAGCGCAACTGCAATAGTCAATTGGTTTTTCCAAACCGGAATGGTTGTTGAAACAATAGATTGTGCCTTTTCTGCAATTGAGGTATTATTGTTTTGAACAACCCTAATCTGAGCCAGCGACTGCAACATAATGAAACGCACAATTTTCATATCGGCCAGTCTTTTATCCAATCGGCTAATAAAGTCTCTTAAATCGGCAATTTCATAATCCTCATAATCAGCTGGTCTGCCTTCCATTTCTGCAAGTTTTAAACTCAGCTCATTATATTTTAACTGACCAGAAATAATCAGATCTTCCATTTGATGGATATAGCCAACATTGCTATCAAACATGGTTTGCAGTGAGCTATTGTCTTTGATGGAATTTAACCTTCCTGCTTTAATCTTATTGGTTATCTTATCGATATTGTTAACCACAACATCGTATTTTTGAAATAGCTTTTTAACATCAACAACCAAATTCTTTAAAAATGGAATTTTGGAGATAAAAGATTTAAAACCACTTTGCTCAAGTTCAGAAACATCAATATAATTTAGTTCGGTAAGGAGTTCGTTTATCAATCCGCCTACTTCGCCACTATTGTACGTTCTAACAGATGAAAGAAATTCATTACTGTATTTCTCCATTGAGTTCTGCGCATCGCTTCCATAATTTAAAATAGAATTGACATCAGATGGTTCCAAAGATTTACCAAGCTCTTTATATTTTGCGGTTTCTTCGGTTGTTATATTTTCGAGGTTTACATTTCCATCTTTATCCAGCTTAACCGGAGTAAGATTTTGAGTAACATAAGGGTTGGTTTCCATAGTTTTAAATTTATAAGCTTAAGGCTATAAATAGGTTTGAGCTACTGTTTTAACGGTATCTTCTAGTTTTTTATCTTTTGTAGGCTCGCCAATTGCATTGAATTTCCATTCTCCATTTTTCTTATAAAAAACACCCATCACCATAGAAACATGACCAGCAAAGTTCGATCCATGCGCAATATCGTAGGTTGCAAAAACTTCATTTACTCTTTTAGTGGTTCCTTCGTAAATGCGGATGGATGCAAATGGAATGGTTCCGAAATCGTGGCCTCTAAAACTGTTCAAAACAAACGCAACATAACTTACGCTTGCATCAAGCCCTGAAAAATCTAATGTAATAATTTCATTATCCAAGCCATCATCGCCACCCATATCTCCGGTTAAATCATCACCGCTATGTTTAACTGAACCGTTTTTTGATTTTAAATTTCCAAAATAAACGACTTCTGTTAATTGTTTATTTTCGTTAAATAAGGCACAGCTTGCATCTAAATCAACCGCTTCTTTTGATGATCCGAAACCGAACAATCCTTTTTTCTCAATTGCGCCCCAATTAATACCTACACAAACATTTTGTAATTTACTTCCGTTGCTTTTTTCTAGACTTATACGTTGTCCTTTTTGAAGATTGATTGCCATAACTTATTGATATTTATTGATATAATCCTGTAAACCACCTTTCATTCCAACACCTACAGCCTCGAATTTCCATTTGCCCTCGCGTTTGTAAATTCTTCCAAACTCTACAGCAGTTTCAATTGAGAAATCTTCTTCAAGCTCATATTTTAATACAACTTCGTTGGTTACTGCATCAAAAATACGTACGAAGGAATTTCTTACCTGACCGAAATTTTGACGTCGGTTTTCTGCATCGTGAATGGTTACAACGATACAGATTTCGTTAACTTTTGCATCGGCTTTAGTTAAATCAACCTTAATTTGTTCATCATCGCCATCGCCGTCGCCCGTTAAATTATCGCCAGTATGTTCAACAGATCCATCTGGAGAAACCAAATTGTTATAGAATACGAAGTTTTCATCAGAAATTAATTTTTTCTGATCGCTTAATAAAAAAACGGAAGCATCTAAATCAAAAGCAGAGCCTGTAGATGAACTATTGGTATCCCACCCTAAACCTATTGTAAATTTAGGAGCATCGATGTTTTCTCTTTGCCCCTTTTGCAAATTAATAGCCATATTTTAAATTAATTTATAATTGTTGTTTTTTATGTAATTCTTAATAAGATGTAAGTTTGTTGTATAAGCTTCTATTGTATGGTAATTGTTGCCCAATGAAAGATCGTAAAGCTGATTTATAAAACGGTTATCTCTTCGTTCCAAAAAGATTGAAAAGCTGTTGGCACTCGTATTTAAAATGTATTTCACAATCCTTGTGTTGAAGCAGAAATTTCCGCTTTCGATGATTTCCTCTAAATCAAAAATAGATTTTATTTGATGATAGTTAAGGAAATTCTCAACATTTGGATGAATATTTTTATTAACCAATTCGGCAAAATAAAGCATGTGGATTTCGTTCTTTAAACCATATTCCTTTGCCATTTTAAGAATCATTCTTTCATGGCTTCCGGTAATCTTGATATCATCCAGAAACAAGAGTGTTTTGCCTTCTAAAAAATCTTTGTCGATGTGGAAAGAATCATTGCCGATCAACATCATCCGCTCTTCTGCGCTCAGTTCACCATAATCTTCCTTATAGGTAATGGTTCTGTGCACTTTAGCTTCTTGAATTGATAAACCACCATTTTCAACCAGCCAGCGGTTCAGCTGACTTACGAAATAGTTTTTCAAGGCAAAAGTTGCCGTTGGAATAAAACTATATGGGCTGGAAATAACCACAATCTGATCGGTGATTAAATTATCGGCGAGATAATATTTAATAAAACCATCGGCCAAATCTTTGCCGAATGATCGTGCAACCAAATCGTCGCCAAACTTAAAACGACTATAATCGTTGGCATCGAAACCAAAATCGACTGTGTTATCTATTTTATGGAGTGAATAGCTATATGGAATCATGAGAGTAGGTGTAAAATAGATAAATTATTTGAATTGATAAGCAAACCATTAATACCAATTGCATGTGCGCCCTTTACATCGGCTACGGGGTTATCCCCAACATGAATTACTTCTGTAAGTGCAAGCTCTGGATGTTTCTGCCTATCGATGGTATTTAACATCAACTGGAAGAATTCTGGATTGGGTTTAGACATCCGCACTTCATCAGAGTAAAGCTGAAAATCTATAAACTGATCGATCTGTAAATGATTTAATACTTTTCTCAATGTTTTACCTTTTATAAAACCAGTGTTGCTCAATATATTGGTTGAGCTTTTGCTTTCTGATTCTTTAATTTTAGATAGAACGGGAATGCAATTGTTACAGTATAACAGAGGCATGTGCGTAAGCAAAAGATCTTCCATTTCCAGATAAAGCGCATTTAAATCTACCTCATCATAATTGAAAGAAAAATCATTGATCATTGTGATGACCATGAGATACATTTCATCAGCATCTACATTTTTACCTGTTTTTTCGTTAATGGCATTTACCATTAAATCAACCTGACGGAATATTACAGCAATCTCTTCAATGCTTTTGTGCTTAGCATTAAAATTTTCAAAAAAGTATTTCGTTCGTTCCTGTTTAAACGTAGGATTAGATCTAATCAGCGTTAACCACAAATCGAACGAGTAATGTTTGTAAAAAGCCATTAATGATTTGTTTTCCTTATCTAGTGTAAAATGAATACTAATATTACAAATTAGACTTACAATTTGAAATATGTGTATATAGAATTTACATTAAAGACGTACCCAAATTTAAGATTGCTCTAAAACCTCCTCAGCTTTATCAGCTACTTGGATATCGCTTTTATGTTTTTTGGGATAGTTAAATAATAAGGAAGAAAGTACGGGTAGAATAAATATGGCAACGGTAAAAATTGAGACAAAAAGATCTGTTTTTTCGCCTTCTATTGCATGAGAAATTGGAGAATCGGGTTGAAAATGGGTAAATAACGATGAGGTTAATTTTATTCCCAAAACGCCGATAACAATGAAGGCAACGGTTTCTAAGAAAGTAAATTTTTCCATCAGTTTCACAAAAGCTTGAGCAACAAAACGCATGGCTAAAATACCAATGAAAACACCAATATAAATTAACCAGATGTGATCGGTAAAGGCAACCGCAGCAAAAACATTATCGATCGAGAAGGCAAGATCCATTACTTCTACCAAAGCCACAGTAGCCCAAAAAGTACCCACTAAGCCTACTGTAGATTTGTAAATCCAGCTTTTGCTTTTATCTACCTCTTCTTCGGCTTCATTATTTTTTGAATTTTTCTTTCTGAAATAATCAAAGGCAAGGTAAAGCAGATATAATCCGCCTAAAGGCTTAAGCCACCAAATTTTAACTAACCAAGCGACTAAGAATAAACAAATTCCGCGAAAAACATAAGCACCTATTATTCCGTATTTTAATGCTTTATCTCGCTGGCTTTTAGGCAAATCCATTACCATTGTTGCTAAAACGGCAGCATTATCAACAGAAAGAAGACTTTCTATAACGATTAGATTTAAAATAATAAGTAGTCCAGCCTGAATATCATCGCCTAAAATTGTGTGTAAGAAATCCATAGATCTAATAGTAAGTTCGTCAAATTAAATTTAGTACAGCAAAGAAACAAATTATTCCCGTTCCTAAAAGTTTTGATCATTATATTTTGTATCAATAATATTGTTTATTAGAACATAGTAGAAATAAACCGTTACAAATTGTAAGTTTTTTTATTGTAAAAACTTTCACTCGTTTTGAATCTAAGTGCAAATGCAATTGACAATCAACAACTTGGCGATTAAAACAAAAATTAAACATCTGACATTCAGTTAATTATTTTATATTTGAATGTCCCATTCAATTATATTAAAACATATAACTCCCTGCATTAATATGAAGTATTTCATCATCCCACTTTTGTTTTTTTTTATTTTCACGGCTTGTAGAAAGCGAAACAATGGAGAAAACTCTGATGATCTTACCAATTCTACAATTGTTACTCCAGCTGGAAATGGAATTGCATCATCCACCACTCCATTCAAAGATTATATTGCAGTAAATGCATTTGAATGGGATGTTACCCAACAAAATCAACCAGATGTTATAGATGAAACTAGGCTTAATCTCTTAAAATCATTTTCAGGAATAAGGCACTATCTTGATTGGTCAAGAATAGAACCACAACAAGGCAAATATACTTTTAGTCCAACACATAACGGAGGCTGGGATTATGACGTAATCTACCAGAAGCTGAAAGATTCTGGCATTGATGTTTTAATTGATTTAAAAACCTGCCCAGATTGGTTATTCAATACTTATCCGGCTGATCAAAGAGATGCAGAAAATGTGCCTGCTCCTTACGGATCGGATAGAAGCCTACCATCTTCTTATGTTATTCAAGCAAAAGCTGGCTTTCAACTGGCTGCGAGATACGGTACCAATAAAAATGTTGATCCTACCCTCTTAACTGTAGATGCATCTTTAAGATGGACGGGAGATAAAGCCAACACCGTTAAAATTGGTTTAGGTTTGATTAAGTATATTGAATGTGATAACGAACGAGATAAATGGTGGAAAGGAAAAAAAGCAGAACAAACGCCTGAAGAATACGCGGCTAACATGTCTGCTTTTTATGATGGAGATAAAGGCAAATTGGGTAAAAATGTTGGTATAAAAACAGCAGATCCAAATATGGTTGTGGTAATGGGCGGACTTGCTACAGCTGATCCTAACTATGTGATTAAAATGATTGAATGGTGCAAAAAAAATAGGGGAACAAAACCAGACGGAACCGTTGATTTATGTTTTGATGTAATTAATTATCATCTATATTCCAACAATGCCTTTGCGAATGGTGGAAATGCAACGGTTGGTGTATCGCCTGAGCTTTCTAACATTGGAACTGTTGCTGATAAATTTATTGCGATGGCCAAGGATAATGCCAACAATACTCCTGTTTGGATAACGGAAACGGGTTATGATATTGGAACACAAACACCACAAAGAGCTATTGCTATTGGAAATAAAACATCTTCTATAACACAAGCAGACTGGAATTTAAGAACATCGCTCTTATACGCTAGAAAAGGATTAAAGAGATGCATGTTTTATATGCTTGATGACGTTGATATCAACAGCACTACCCAATACTCATCTTCAGGTTTCGTAAATTCAAATTTAACAAGAAGACCATCTGCAGATTATATGCTACAAACAAAGAATCTTTTAGGGAATTACTATTATAATTCTACACTGAGCGCAGATCCGATTGTAGATTTATACAAACTAGACAAAAAAGAAATTTACGTATTAACGATTCCTGATCAAAAAGGGAGAACCGCAACGTATGAACTTAATCTAGGCGATGCTAAGCAGGCAATTATCCACAATTTGCAGCCAGGTAAAGATGTTACCATAGACAAAACGGTTAATACCGTAAATGGAAAATTAACCATCGAAGTTTCTGAAACCCCGATATTTGTTGAGAAACTTTAATTAAAAACATCATAAAAAAAGTCCTCATTTGCTTTAATGAGGACTTTTTTTATGTTTTATTTGATTTCCAACTGAAAGATCGATCCTTTTTCTCCTGCTAGTACGATTAAATTTCCCTTCGGCGATTTTTGAACGGCATTAAAACTCTTATCAGAAATATGTTTCCAGTTTTGGCCATAATCGGTAGAAATATCGGTTCCGGAGGTTCCTGTAGCAACCAATGTTTTTTTATTAATGAAAGTAACGCCAGAGCGATAGCCAAAAACCGGAGTAGTTGGCTTTTGCCAGGTTTTGCCGCCGTTATTGGTTAACAATATATTGTTCGTATTTTCTTTGTCTTTAACATAATTACCGCCAACTACAATTCCATTTTTAGCATCATAGAAATCCATTGAAAATGGACCTGTACTGTTTTCTCCCTGCCAAATTGGGCATTTGAATATTTGCCAGGTTTCTCCATAATCCGAAGAATAATAAATATTAGAAACCATCCCACCGCTTACAATCCAAACTTTTCCTCCTGGCAAAGTTTTAATTGTAGTACCACTAGCGGCAAAACCAGCTTCACCATCTGCTAATGGCAGTTTAAGATGATCTGAAATATCTACCCAAGTTTTACCGGCATCGACGGTTTTCAATAATTGCATTTTATTTTTAATCGGATCTCCAAAAATTATTCCGTTGTTTTTATCCCAAAAACCCAAGCCGTCTAAAAAAATAGCCGTATCTAAATTTTTATAGGTTTCTGTCCATGTTTCTCCTCCATCAATTGTTTTTAAAACATAAGCAGGAGAACCCGCATTAACAATTATAGCTTCTTTATCATTAAAGGCTTCAATATCTCTAAAATCCAATTTGTCATATCCTTTAGGTTTTATCCATAGCCAGTCTAACCCGCCGTTAGTTGTTTTACCTACTGTTCCATTGCTTCCACTTACCCACATTACGTGATCAGAAACGATATTTAATCCTCGCAAACTGGTTTTAGTATTTTCGTTTAACGCTTTAAGCGAATACGTTTGGGCAGCGCAAAAAAAAGGTGCTATTAAAAAGCACCAGATTATTTTTTTCATCAATTTTTTATTTAACCCTTCTGAATGTTTCCGATCGGCCAAGAAGTGAAATTCCAACATAACCGCGAACGTTTAAAACATCGTTCCCTTTTAAAGTCATGTTGCAACTATAAGTTTTACCACTTTTTGGATCGTAGATGGTTCCATCTGTCCATTTACCTTCATCGTAAACAAAGTCTTTCAAAATTTCTAAGTTTAACAATGGCCGTTTTTTTAGATTTTCTGCTGGATTATTAGCATCCAATTTTGGCTTTCCATTTAGATTTGGTTCTTTTAGCCAAGCCAGTTTGCCATAATATTTATCGCCTTTTTTGTAAATCTCGATTTGTCCTTCTCCTGATGGATTTAACCATTTACCCACAATGGCATCTTTATTTTGGGCAATTGCGTTATAAGATATCGCAACAAATAGTAGCATTAAAAATGGGAGCTTTCTCATAATAATTTTTAGTTAGTGTTTTTAAAGATAGTGATTTGACCTTTATAACAGTAAAAAACATCAAAAATTATGAGAAAGCAAAAATATCTTTAAAAATTACTTTGCAACCAGCATTGAAGTATAATTTTTACGATACGCATAAGCCAGAAATAAATTTGCCAAGAGCAAAACTACAGCCATTGGTAATTGGGCAGGGCCTAAAAATGCATGATAAAGCAAGATGTTTAAAGTAACCGGAAAAATAACCACTACTGCCAGCGGAACAAAGCGACCAATAATCAGCGCAAGCCCACATACAAGTTCGGTAATTTTAATTAATGGAAATAGATATACGGAAGCCATAACCCCCGACATAAACGTCTTTTGATCAGCAGACATTTCTGGCTGTTTCATTGGGAGATGCAGGAAATAAGCAACTGCTCCAAACACAAAAAGAGCTCCAAGAAGTACTCTGACAATGATAACTGCAATTTTCATAAAATCTAGTTTTGGTTAAGTGATGATTTGGTTAATTTAAATTTACAAAAAGCAAGATTAAAATCTCACTTTTTGTAAATTAAAGGAAAATTATTTCGTTTTGTAATCATGGTTAACCATCCACTGGATACCAAATTTATCTGTAAGCATTCCAAAAAGCGCTCCCCAAAACATTTTATCAAGAGGCATTGTTACGGTTCCTCCTTCCGATAAGCCATTAAAAAGTTTTTGTGCTTCTTCTTCAGTTTCTGCATCTACCGATAAAGAAATGCCCGTTCCATAAGTGGCAAGTGGCATTGGGGCAGTAACATCTGTACCCATCAAAACGTTTCCGCCAATTGGTAAAGCTATATGCATTATTTTCTCTTGCTCATCCGCCATCATGCCATCGCAAGCTGGGGTATCCTTAAAGCGCTGAACCGTTATAAATTCGCCTCCAAATACTGATTTATAAAAATTAAATGCTTCTTCTGTGTTGCCATTAAAATTTAAATACGAGTTAACTGTTGCCATTGTTGTTGTTATTTTATGCCCTAGGGCGATTAATTATGGTTTGTTTTGTTCATTAGTTTTATCCAGTCTTTTACAAAGTCCTGAAGCTTACGAGCCTTAGTAGTGATATCTTCCAAACTGTAAAATCTTGCCTCTCGCCTATCTTTCCACTCGCCTTGCAACAATCCATCACTTTCAATCATATTTCCATTATAAAAAATAAAAATAATCTGCACGTATCCTTTAGCTCGAAGATTAAATGCAGCCAAATCTTTTACATAATAAAAGCTTGGTGAGTTCCATTTTACCCTTTCCTGAAGCTGATTGCTGGCATCGAGAATTATAGACCTTAAAAGTTCAACCTCTGGTTTAAATGGATGTTCTAAATTAGCCATGTAGCGATCTACTTCTTCCCTTCCTGAAAATTGAGTTTGCTTAGTCATTATCTTTATAATTTATGCTAACTCTAACTTACTGTTAATATTTTTGAATTGCCAAACATGGCGTTGAGTATGTGCAATTACAAAATTTATGGCTTCTAATCTGGTTAGGTATCCATAAACTGGAAGTTTAAATGCCAAACAGGTTTTAGTTAAATCAAGATCTTTTGCTGAGGATGCGATATCATTTTTGATCGAAGTCAAGCTTTCTAAAAGCTCTTCTTTTTGATATTCCTTTTTCTCAGGATAGATAAAATCTGGAGCATCCATCTTAATATCAAGGTTTAAAAAATCAGCCTTAATTTTGGCAACCATTTCATCTGCAGGCCTACTGGTTTCTCCCGTTGGTCCATTTAAAACCTCGCCAAAACCACTTGTAGCTAAAATTATATGTTGTGCCAGTTGTCCGGCAGTCCAACTTCCTTCAAACGGAACCGCATTAATTTTATCTCTTCTTACAGAATTTAATTCGGATTGGAATGTTGAGAATGTTTCTTCTAATTCTTTAATTAGTTTTTCCATAATTTACATATAATTCATGCCGGGATAGTTTAACAACCTTCTCCATAAGGCAATTTGACCAATACAGTTTGCATCTCGGTAGGTGCTGAAGGAAATCATCTCAAACAGTGTAATTTCCATGCCAGGCATTTTGTACATTTCATCTAATTTTTCTTCTGTAGCATTAATTAAAGCATCTTGTAGCAATGGAGAAATTTTTTCCCAATCTTTTTTAAGATCATCTAAGCTTGGATAAACTGCATCATCAATAATTCCTTTATTATCTTTAAAAAGTTCATCGGTTACAGAATTTAATTCAATCCCAAATGATTTTGCCAGGTAATACCTTCCATATACTATACTTCCGGTAATCCACGCAATATGATTGGCTTTCGTATCCAATCTTTTTTGAGCATCTTCTTCTTTAATCCCATCCAATGCTCTAATTAAAAAATCTGTGTGCATTTCGAATAAAACTAAAATGCCGTACAGTCTATTACTAATTGGCTTTATTTTCATATCTATAATGATTGTTGATGTAAGTAAAATTAAGTGATAATCCCGAAATCGGTACTTGCTGTAAAAGTCAATATTGGGGGGCATTTAAGACAAATTTTATATATTTATCCTAATTAAAATCCTAGCCTAATGATTAAAATAGCGGTATTACTCACTCAGCATTACAAATTATTAAGTGTTGCTGCAATTTTGGATGTTTTTGAAACAGCGAATAAGTTTCACCAAGAAATGGGAAAAGAATCGCCTTACGAGATTTACCTATTGAATAATGGAGACCATAAAAATGACTTTTTTAATGCTTATGCTTCAAAATCCATTGCCGAAGATGATGTATACAATTTAATTGTGATTCCTGCTTTTACCACCGATGATCTTAAATCTACAATAGGGTTAAACAGCCAATTTATTCCCTGGTTAAGTAAACAATATTATAAGGAGGCAGAAATAGCTACAGTTTGCACAGGTGCATTTTTACTTGGGGCAACAGGCTTACTGGATGGAAAAGTGGCAACAACTCATGTTGATGCGTGTTCGGCTTTTTCTAAAGCTTTTCCAGCGATAAAATTAAGACCAGATAAAACGGTTACACAAGATGGAAAACTTTATACAAGTGGTGGGGCAACTTCCTCTTTCCACCTGCTTTTACATTTACTTCAAAACCATTGCGGAAAAGAAATTGCGATAAAGGCCGCTAAAATTTTTGCAATTGATATGGATCGGCAAAATCAATCGTACTTTAGTTCCTTTCAGCCTGCCAGACATCACAATGATGATTTAGTGGCTTCAGCTCAAGAAAAAATTGAGCTTAATTATCAAGATGTGTCTACAATTGAAGAAATGATTAAGGATATTCCATCTAGTAGAAGAAATATTGTTAGGCGATTTAAACAGGTAATCGGCATTACCCCAATAGAATATTTACAACAAACCAGAATTGAGGCCGCAAAAAAACTTTTAGAACAAACGGCACAGCAAATGACAGAGGTTATTTATAATTCAGGTTATAACGACCCAAAGGCTTTTAGAAAAGTTTTCCGCAAAGCTGTTGGTATGACGCCTTCTGAATATCGTGATAAGTTTCAGGCGAGATAAATGTGTTGTAGTAAAATAACTTTTAATGGGGTAAAGATTTTACCATCCTCAAATATCCAGATGAAGCTAGGCATTGTCTATATTAAAATACGTTTACTTTAAACATATAAAGTCTTATTAAAACCAAGTTTTATTTTATTAAAAACTTATCAATTAATGTTAGTAACATTTTGAAAATAAATGCGTTATTGAATAAAATTTATGATAACTTAACATTTAAATAACCTAACCAAATAATATTTCTTATGAGCACATTCCTATTAGCCGTTCTAATATTTTACGCTTTCTCATTTTGTATCATAACTTATTGCTATTATTCTGCCGAGCAGATTCCTAGATATTATGATGAATTTTAAATATTTCCGCTCTTATCTTCTTTAAAATGATTTATCCATATTAAAACATATTAATTTTTGATAGAGATGTGGTACGCCTCATGATTAGGCTTATGTTGTGATTAAATTTTTCAATAAACTAACCAATGCATATGAATAATGTCGGTTTACAAAGCTTCAGTCAATTTTATTACCACACTCGTTCTACTCGAATTCACATCTGGATTAAAGCCAACCTTCATTAGAAAATCTCCACTATAAATCTTGCTATCATCGATGGATGATTTCGTACCTGGATATAAATTGATCTCTTTAAGCTTATATCTTTTTGATGGGTCAAGTCCTTGCATTTTAATTGGAAACTTGCTATTTTCTCCAAATCTATTGTTAACCAGATAATTAAAAATGATACCGGACGATTTAGCCGAATTTAAATACAACATGGATGCTATGCCTCCTTCTCTTGGATTTGATAAACGGAACTGATCTCCTTGCCAAATAACAGCTTTATTGTCATTATAATTTTTTATTGCCTCCTGGCAGTAACGAAGATCATTTTCTGGCAGTTTGCTCACCACAATATCGAAACCCAGTTTGCCCATCATGGCCACATCTGTTCTAAATTTAATGGGCTGTTTGCCCCAATCGGTAACATGATTTGAACTGCTTATTGCTGGATAGAAATAGGAATACTCCCACTGAATAAAAATACGCTCCATTGGATCGGTATTATCACTAGGCCAAAATTCTGTAAAATATTTCAGTGCGGCATAATCTACCCTACCGCCACCGCCAGAACAAAGCATCATTGGCACTTGTGGATATTTGGCCCTGATTCTTTCCAAAACGGAATACAGCCCTTTAACATAATCGATATAAAAACTCGATTGATCTTTTAGGTGAGAAGAATAGGCATTGTAAATTACAGCGTTACAATCCCACTTGATGTAAGCCAGAGTTGGGTTATCGGTAAATAACTTATCTACAATTCCGTACACAAAATTTTGAACCTGCGGATTGCTCAAATCTAAAACCAACTGATTTCTAAAATAATATTCTTGGCGTTTTGGTTGTTTTATTACCCAATCTGGATGTTTTTCGTAAAGCTCACTTTTCGGATTGACCATTTCGGGCTCGATCCAGATTCCGAATTTTACATTATTATTCTGTGCTTCCTTAACCAAAGATGAAATGCCATTGGGCAATTTACTTTTGTTTTCCTGCCAGTCGCCCAAGCCTGCATGATCATCGTTGCGTGGATATTTGTTTCCAAACCAGCCATCATCCAAAAGAAACATATCTACCCCAAGTTTTTTGGTATCCTTTAATAATTCGGCAAGTTTCTGTTCGTTAAAATCGAAGTACGTTGCTTCCCAGTTATTTAAAAGGGTTAATCGATCGCCCTTTCCATTCAGTAGCTGATAATTGCGAGCCCAGTTTTGAAGCTTTCTACTTGCACTTCCTTTTCCTTGATCAGAAAAAGTATACAGAAACTTTGGCGTAACAAAAGATTCGTTCGGTTTTAGTTTGTAGGGCGATGCATAATTATTCATCCCTGCAATAATGCGGAGGTTATCCTGATAATCCAATTCCAAATCGATGCGAAAATTTCCGCTCCATTCCATTGCGCCATACAAAACACTGCCCTGATTTTCAGTTGCAGGCTGATCTAACGAAACCATAAATACAGAAGGCTGAAATAGATTTGCCCGAGTGCCCAACTTGCTATCGAGTGTTTTAATTCCGTGTGTTATTTTGCTTTCTTCGGGTTGCATTTCCTTTGCCCAATCGCCATGATATTGCCTTAACCAAAAGTTTTCTGCCTTTAAATGTAAATTGGCCGAAGCAAATTTTTGTAATATAACATTTCCCTTTTCATGGTGTTCAATTTCTGTCCATTGCTCAATTACATCTTCCTTATAGTATAATTTATAATTTAGCTTAACATAAAAATCGTAAGCAGGATCTTTAAGCACAATAGAAATGATGGATACATTATGATCTATTTTTTGAGTGCCATGAGAAAGATATTCCAGATTGAGACTATTACTTCCATCACTATGTGTAACCGAAATTGCTGGTTCAACCAAATTTCTGGAACCTGATGGAGTATAAGCAGAATTTAGTTGCCCCGTGTAATCACTTGTCTGCCTGTAGGCATCGCTTATATCCGCATATTCTTTTTGCGAATTAAGTTTTTTACCAAAGTAAATGGTGTTTACATCCAAACCTGCCCCTATTTGAAGTACAAGTGCATTGTGTTCGGTTTCTATTGGAATGATAACTTGAGCAATTGCAAGGTTCGAAATCACTAAAACGGTAAAAGTAATTCCGGTTCTCTTTATAAGGCTCTTAAGGGTTTTAGATAAGTTTTTCATTTGGTTATTTAGATTGGTAATCCGGTTATTCGCTTAAAAGGATTAATATAATAAAATACAATTTAGAAATTATTTTAGCTTTCTAATAAATGTTCGTCAATTCGGCTACAACATTTACCAACTTGGTTAATCCTGTATTTTCAGGGTGATTGATCTTTGTAATACAAATAAATCACAAAAAAATGAAAACAATCTTCATCACAGGCGCATCAACAGGTTTAGGAAAAGCTACAGCTAGATTATTTCAGGCAAAGGGATGGCAAGTAGTGGCCACTATGCGCAATCCACAAAACGAAACCGAATTACAGCTGTTGGAAAACATTTATTTATTGCCTTTGGATGTTACCAATAAGGAACAGGTTGAAACTACAATTCAAAAAGCGATTAATTTTACTGAAATCGATGTAGTGTTTAACAATGCTGGTTACGGTTTGGTTGGTCCACTAGAATCCTATTCGGAAGAACAGATTGCCCAGCAAATAGATACCAATTTAACTGGCGTTATCAGAGTGATCAAATCTTTTATACCATATTTTAAAACGCGAAAAAACGGCCTATTTATCACCACTACATCCGTTTGTGGATTTTCTTCCAACCCTTTATCACCGGTTTATAATGCTACAAAATGGGCATTGGAAGGATTTAGCGAGAGCATTTCTTACGATTTAGCTCAGTTTAACATTGGTATTAAAACCGTTGCTCCCGGTGGGATTAAAAGTAATTTTATTAGCGGAATGCAGGTAGCCGTAGATCCAGATTATGAAGTTTTAAACAAAAAACTGGGCGAGCTTTTTGCAGACGGAACCTTGATTGAATTTACCGAAGCAGAACGCATTGCCGAAGTCGTATATCAAGCGGCTACAGATGGGCAAGATCAATTACGCTATCTTGCTGGAAATGATTCTATAAAGATTGCAGAACAACGCCTGGAAAAGGGAAGTGAAAATTTCAGAAAAGATTTAACAAGAATGCTTAATCTTTCGGCTCCTAAATTAAAATAGAATTAAAAATAAAAACAAATCCATTAGATTAAACATGATAGTTATTTAAATTTGAGAAATGAAGAAGCACGATAACCAGGTTCAAAAATTCAGCTCGATAGCAGAGTTGCATAGAGCATTGGGCTTGCCAAAACCTTTACACCCTTTAGTAAGCTTGGTTAACTATGCGGATATTAAAACACCAGAAGAAGAGCTTCCAACGCGTTTGCTTCTAGATTTTTACAAAATTTCCTATAAGATTAATCTGCAGGGGAAAATAAAATACGGACAGCATTATTATGATTTTGACGAAGGCGGGATATCATTCATCTCGCCGAACCAAATTATTGCACCAGCAGAAGATGAGAAGGATTATTCTGGCTATACTTTATTAATCCATCCTGATTTTTTCAGGAATTATCCCTTGGCGAAAACCATTGGTAATTACGGATTTTTTTCTTACTCGGCAAATGAAGCTCTATATCTTTCCGATAAGGAAAAGATTACCATTTCTGAAGTTTTTGAACATATTATAAAAGAGCTTAATGGCAGAATTGATGATTTTAGTCAGGATGTAATTATTGCCCATTTAGAGGTTTTGCTTAATTATAGCAATCGCTTTTACAAACGCCAGTTTATAACTAGAAAGGCTACAAACAACGATTTGTTGACGGATCTGGAAGATATTTTGAATAGATATTTTAATGATGAAGAAGCCTTGGAGAAAGGACCGCCAACCGTTGCCTATCTGGCAGACCAGCTAAATTTATCAGCCAGATATTTGAGCGATATGTTGCGGATGCTTACCGGACAAAATACGCAACAGCACATTCAGGATAAACTTATTGAAAAAGCCAAAAATTATTTGTCGCTCGATCATTTAACCGTTGCAGAAATTGCCTATCATTTGGGATTTGAACATCCACAGTCTTTTAGCAAAATATTTAAAAAGAAAACCAACCAAACACCAGTAGAATTTAAACAATCCTTTTACAAAAATTAATTATGGCTTACTGCGATCATATAGAAACCATGCAACCCGAAGAAAGGAAGGCATTACATAAAAACTATCACGACAACCATTATGGTTTTCCTATTCATGATGATAACGAGTTGTTTGGCCGATTGATTCTCGAAATTAATCAGGCAGGTTTAAGCTGGGAAACGATTTTAAAAAAAGAAGCGTCATTTAGAAAGGCCTATAGTAATTTTGATGTTAACCAAGTGGCAAATTATACAGAAAAAGACCGGGAAAGATTATTAAGTGATGCCGGAATTATCCGCAACAAGTTAAAAGTAAATGCTGCAATCGAGAATGCAAGAACCATCAAATCCTTACAAAAAGAATTCGGTTCTTTCGAAAAATGGCTGGAAAGTCATCACCCTAAAACCAAGGAAGAATGGGTTAAGCTGTTTAAGAAAACATTCAAATTTACTGGTGGCGAAATCGTTAACGAATTTTTAATGAGTATTGGTTACCTGGGTGGAGCTCATTCGCCAATGTGCGCTATAAATAAGAAAATCGAAAAATTAAACCCAATGTGGCTAAAAAAATAATTAATGGAAAATTTAGATTTTAATATACTGAAAGAACGCTCGATACAACTTAGAGCACTTTACCATAAATTAGAACGGCAACACCACGGCACTGAATGGAGCGTTGAAGAAGATGCATTAGCTTTTTTAACTGATGCCGGATTGATTGGCAGACTAACCATGTCGCATCAGGGACGTTGGCCAAAAGGCGAAGGCACAGTTCCTGAATTGGAGCATAAATTGGGCGAATGTATCTGGTGGTTAACCGTATTGGCCGATCGAATGAACATCGATATTAATAAAGCAACTGATCAATTCCTTACTAAAACGGAAAACTTATTGAAATAAAACGGATAAAAAAACTACATCGTTAATTATTGGCTTCCTGGGTTAAATCTTCTATGATCTCTATAATCTCGGCTATTTGAAATGGTTTTTGAATAATGGCCTCTGGCCTGCAATTCACATCATCGATATCAATCAGCACGGCAGATATAAGTATAATCGGAATCTCTGCAGTTGCTTCGTGACTTTTCAAATAATTGCAAACAACTCTTCCATCTACCTTATCAATCCAAATATCAAGTAAAATTACATCAGGTTTAAAATCCGCAATAATGCCTTCAATATTTTCAATATTAAGGGCTGCACGGAGCTCATAGTTCCGTCCCTCAAACATCAACGGAAAAACTTCCTGCAGATCATTGTCATCGTCGATAATGAGAATTTTTTTTGTCATCATTTAGCATAACACAAAAACTTCTGAAATGTTTAAAAAGTAAAGGAAAAGGAGTGTTTTCTTTCGATCATCAGATTTCTTGGGAAACCAAAAAATTAATTTTCTTTTTTATGCAACCTTTTTGTTTTTTATGAGTCTTATATACAGTTTAGTTTAGTTAATAATATGACTATAAGGGGCCTCAATGGATATTGTGGCCCTTTTGAATTTTCAGTAAAGTTTAATTAATCGGATAAGTGCTCGTTTGAGTAATTTCTACTGAAAATTAAATAGGATATAATCAGCATCATCGGCACAAAATACCAGATTATTGTATAGAGGAAGCCTAAAAAAAGAATATTAAAAATTAGAAATATCCAAAACAAAAAACGTTTCATGTTATTGCCAATGGCATACATTATGCTTCTGTAGAGGAGTAAAATTGCAAACCCCAATAAGATGATGAGACCGCAATGATCAAAACGTTGAGTTGTAACTAACCATAAAATTTCTGGAAACAATATTACTGCGTAATTTAAACATGGGCCGAGAAACATTTTAATTTTACTAAAAGGAAAGTTATGCGAGAAATATAAAAAGTGCTCGTTGAAACCATATTCCTTGTAGATAATTATTGCATGTGCCGTAATCAGGATAATTATTGTTAAAGTGCCTACAGAAAACGCTCCAGCAGTTTCTGTGAAAAATAAAGAAACACAAATTATAAATAGATATGAAACAATCTTAGTGATCAAGAAAGTGAGTTTCATTTTATCCAATACTTGATATGTAAAAAGAATAAAAAATGGTTTTGCCCATTTCTTGGTAAGTAAGCCCGCTGTTGTTGTTGCACTTTTTTGAACCAGACTGTTTATTTTCTGAACATAGCCATAAGCAATGAAGGCATTAAGAAAAGCCAAAAACAACAAAATGGATATTGGCAGGATATAATAACCATAAATTAAGCCAATAACAGTTGCAAAAATAGTGTAGATCCATAAGGGAAGAAAAATTTTGAACTGAACCAGAAACCAGCTTTTAAACTGAATATATTTTCTAAACGACGTTGTGCTGTAAAATAAAAACTCGTTATGGGTAACAGACAATTGTTTAACAACATATTGCCAGCTTTTGAAACCATAACCTAAACAAACTATTAAATAAATAATTAAAACCAGCGGACTGCTTACTAAAGCCAAAGTGATGGCCAGATTCCATTCGGTTACTGCCCACATGGGTACAGTACCAAGCGTATTTATAAAAAAGAAATAAATTATTAGTGTAGAAAAAAGAAAAAGTAGTGCCCCGGCATGTATCTTATAAAAACCATTCGCAAATATCTTTTTGAGGATGTCTGTCATAAATCGATCAATTTGAAGGATGCAATTTTCCGTCTTTTAAAGAAAGTGTAGAGACCTTATTAAAGACCGAAAGATCCAAAGGCTGATGAGAAGAAAGAATAAACCCGGTATTTTCCTTTTCATATTTTTCCTTAATCCATTGATAAAGCACAGAGAGAGAATCGGTATCAATAGTTATCAAAGGTTCATCTAAACATATTAATGTAGGATTTCCTAGAAAAGCCAAAACCAAAGAAAGCTTTTTGAGCATCCCGCTAGAGTATGTTCCGAGCGGATTGTTGAGATAACTACCCATATCCATACTTTGGATATAATATTCGGCTTGGGTAATGCTACCAGATTTGGCTTTTAGAAACAACTTGATCATCTCATTACCCGTTAAAAACTCTGGATAAATGGGTTCGGCATCCGCAAAATTTATTTTTTTACGATAGTCTACTCCACTATTTTTCAAGCTAATGTTGTTTAAAGAGATTTCGCCTTCAAAGTGGAGAAAACCACATACTGATTTTAGCAATGTACTTTTTCCAGATCCGTTAACGCCCTTTAACCAATAAATCCCATTGGAAAGTTCCATCTCTTCAATCTTAACAATTGTTCTCGAACCATAAGATTTAATAAATTTATTAAAATAGAGCATAAGTAAACTTGGTGAAAAATGAAGATTCTAAGTTTTATATGCTTTAAGATTTTTTAAATAAAGAATTGTTACAATGTTATATCTATTATTAACTCGGATACACTGCGTAACGGAGCAATCTGTTCCATGGCCTCGCGGGTAAAGAATCCCTGATTGGCGGTGATCAACACATTGGGAAAGGAAATTAATCTTGAAATAAAATCATCCTGAATAACATCTTCAGGTAAATCGTAGAAGAAGAGTTTTCCTTCCTGCCCGTAGTAGAAGATATGGGCATAAAAAACTGATAATTTTGGCCGACCATAAAACAGCAGGCCCGTAATTATCATTACAGGCCTGCCTCGTTATCTTAATAAAATTAAATTATTTATTACCGGTTAGCAAAATCTGGTAACTGAAAGATGTTGGTTTTGCATAAACCAAATAAGGCTCTAATGGTTTCGGACCGCAACCCCATGAGCCTACACCCAAAGTTTTGTGGCTAATGCATAAAACTGTACCCTTACTTTTAGGGAGATCGATTTTGTATTCTATATTTTCCATTTCCTCATCACTGTAAGGTAAAGCCGCAACCTGGAATAAATCTTTTCCATGCTTAACGCTTAAGCCTAAACCACTTGGTGCGGTAACATTTGCCCAGCGTACATCTTCATGGTTTCCACTTTCCATGGGCTTCTCATAAGGTGTCATTTGTTTTACAACGCTACTTGAATAATGGCCGATATCGAATCCACTTTTACGATCTGCGTAGTTTTCCATTGGTCCGCGACCTAAATAATCAAGATTGTTTAAATCCTTATCCAAGAAAAGACGCACGCCAATTCTGGCCAGTATGAGTTTTGGATCGCTAAAATCTACATCATTTTCTGCATTGATTAAGCCATTGCTGTTAATGGTGTAAACTACATTATGGTGGATTGTAAAATCGTTTTTGCCGGTTCCTGTTAAGCTCACTTTAATTTCTACAACACCTGTACTTAGTTGAGTTGCCTTAACTTCGTCGGTTGTCCATTTTATAGATTTTAAACCTTTTTTCATCCAATCATCGTAGGCCCACATGTCATCTTTACGATGTGGAGCACGCCATAAATGCAACATCGGTCCCCCGTTATCCTGAAGAATATTTTTGCCGTTTTTTTCCATTTTAGAAAATGTGCCTTTGGTCTTGTTAAATTCAAGAGCAAAATCAGTTCCTTTTAAGTGAATAAAATCTTTTGAATCATCCATTGTTAAACTGCCAGAAACCGCAACCTCAACTGCTGGAATTAAAATCGGAAGTTCAAACTGTTGTGAAGCAACCTCGTAACCTTTTTTAGCCCAGTTTTTATCAGTAGATAAATCAAATGAAATTCTTAAGAAGTACTCTGCTCCTGCTTTCGGACTAACCTGGTAAGGAATTTTTAGATCTTTTTCATCACCTGGATTAATAGATCCCGTAGAGAATACTCCAGAAGAAAGCGTTTTGCCATCTTCGGTAAATTCCCATTTGCCAATAAAAGTGTTGGTATTTGTAAATTGATAACGGTTTTTAATGGTAACAATTCCGTTTTTTAAATCTTTCTCTCTAATACTAATCCATTGATAAGCATGTTTCAATTCAGGATAATGAGGTTTTAAAGATCGATCGGAAAACACAACACCCTTATGGATAAAATACTGATCGTTCGGATACTCGCCAAAACCACCTCCAAAAGCCGTAATCGGATGTTTCGGGTCTCTGTTGTTATAAATCCCCTGATCCTGCCACTCCCAAATTGCACCACCCAATAAAGCAGGATATTTATCGAAAAGCTCGTTGTAAATATCTACAGATCCCATAGAATTGAACATGGCATGAGCATATTCGCACAAGTAAAAAGGTTTGTTTAGGCTTGCATCTTTTGCGTGTCTCTCTAAACTTGCAACATCGGTATACATTTGGCTATCAATATCGGCCGGATTTCCTTTTCCAATTCCAAAACCTTCATAATGTGTAGGGCGGGTTGGGTCAATTTCTTTTGTCGCTTTTAATGCAGCTCTAAAATTTACGCCACCGCTTCCATTTTCATTCCCTAGCGACCAAATAACAACTGATGGATGGTTTTTAAAATTTTCTGTATTGGCCACGTTTCGATCTATAATCGCGGCTTTTATTCTTGGTTCATCGTTAAATTCGTTCATGGCACCGTGGCATTCTACATTAGCTTCAGCTACCAGATAAAGACCGTATTCGTCGCACAGCTCGTACCAACGCGGATCATCTGAATAATGACAGGTACGAACATGGTTGCAATTTGCCTGTTTAATCAATAAAATATCCTGAATCATCTGCGCTTCGGTTACGGCATGGCCAACATCTGGCCAGTTTTCGTGGCGATTAACGCCTTTGAGTTTAATGGCTACACCATTTACCATAAACTGGCGACCTTTAATTTCTATGCTTCTAAAGCCTGTTTTAGACGAAAGAATCTCAACATCTTTAGCGCCTTCTTTAACCTTAATTACTGTGGTGTAAAGTTTTGGGGTTTCTGCAGTCCATTTTTCTGGATTGATTACTTTAAATTTTAAATCGACGATTACTTCTTCACCAGGTTTTAAAGGAGGTACAGTTTTTTTGCCTGATGAACCCACAACCAAAACATTGCCATTGTATAATGAAGCTTCTACAGTTCGGGGCTTGGTAATCGTGTTGCCATAATTCTTAATTTTGGTCGTGATGGCAACTTCTGCATTTTTAAATTGCTGATCGAGATTGGTTTTAACAAAGAAATCGCGAACGTGCTGTTGCGGTGCACTCCAAAGTGTTACGTTTCTAAAAATCCCGCTTAAACGCCACATATCCTGATCTTCCAGATAACTTCCTGTGGTAAAGCGATAAACTTCTACGGCCAAGGTATTTTTGCCAGGCTGAAGGTATTTTGTTAGATCAAACTCGGCAGCGTTACGGCTGTTTACGCTATAGCCAACTTTACGCCCATTTACCCAAATAAAAAATCCTGCATCAACACCATCAAAAGTGATGAAGATTTTACGTCCTTTCCAATCGGCAGGTACAGTAAAATCGCGACGATAGCTCCCAACGGGGTTTCGTTCTTTGTATGCCGTAAATCTTTCAGGAGGCGTGCTCATCACCCTCGGGAAATCTTTTTGAAAGATGTAATTATAGTTACTGTAGTAAGGAGTACCATAGCCTTCTACCTGAAAATTTGAAGGCACTTTGATTTCTTTCCACCCTGAAACATCGTAACTTAGTTTATAAAAATTTACTGGGCGTTTCTGAGGCCAGTCTACCCAATTAAATTTCCACATGCCATTTAAGCTTCTGCTAAAAGTAGAGGCATGTCTTTTAGCAGCAAGTGCCTGCTTTAAATCTGCATAAGGCATTAAAGTGGCGTGCGATGCTTCTTTATTAATACCGGTGTTTTCTGGGTCTTCGATTTCTTTTGGAACTGAAGCGGTATCTTGTTTAGAAAGAAAATTGCCTTCCTTATTTTGCGCTTTAACAATGCCAACGTTACTTAAAACGAGAATAATGAACGCGTTTAGAAAAATGTTCTTAAAATTTAGTTTGCTCATAATGTGTGTAATGGTTTTGGTTTGGTTAATCTATTAAAACAAAACATCAAGCTGAATTCTAACTCAAGTGCATCGATTCTTATTTACCTGCCTACCAAGTAAATAGACTCAAGTTATCTCTAGTAAATCGTTTTAACAGATTGCTAAAATACATTTTTTTTAACATGTTGTCTCTAGTATTCAAAATTCACTAAGAAAATTACATAAGTAATCTAAATTATGGCATTAAACCTTGGATACTTATCACCGTCATACAGGCATGCTTAAAAAATCTTCTACTTTATTTTGCAAATCTTTCTGGTTGATTGGTTTGTTCCTGCAGTTTGGATTTATTGCAACTGCTTTTGCGCAGCAAGGTATATCAACTGCAAAACTGATGAAGTGGAAAGTTGCAGACACGACTAGAGAAGCGTTGGTTTATATTCCAGCTACAGCAAAAACAAAGGCATCGCCTATCGTTTTCGTTTTTCATGGTCACGGTGGCACAATGGGCAATATGTACAAAAGTCGAGGTTTTGAAAAACTTTGGCCAGAGGCGATTATTGTTTGTCCGCAGGGATTAAATACGCCCGGACAATTAACTGATCCTGAAGGAAAATTGCCGGGTTGGCAAAAAGCGCCTGGCGATATGAACGATCGGGATTTGATCTTTTTTGATGCCATGCTGAAAACACTTCGATCTGATTATAAAATAGATAACAAACGAATTTATGCAACAGGCCACTCAAACGGTGGTGGTTTTACGTATTTACTTTGGGCAACACGTGGGGATGTTTTTGCTGCATTTGCACCATCGGCAGCAGTAGGTGGTCGGGTTGTAAATGTATTAAAACCTAAACCTGCAATGCACATTATGGGCGAACAAGATCCATTGGTAAAACCAGCGTGGCAAAAAGCAATGTGTAACCGAATTTTGAAGATTGATGGTTGCACGGATATAACCCATGCTTATGCCCCTAATGCAACATTTTATCCATCTACAACAAATACTCCAGTGGTTTTGTATGTTCACCCCGGCGGACATGTTTATCCTCCAGAAGCGAACGAGGTTGTAATTAAATTTTTTAAAAGCATACAGAAAAGCTAACTAAAATAAGTTTGGATTTATTAGCGTCTCGTATTTAGGACTCTCCTTCTAAATCTAATTTAACAATACACGCTTGTACTCCTTTAAAGGCAATAGTCCTTTTTGGCTTGCCATTTGCAATACATTAAAAGGCAATACTTTACCTCAATAAATTGCTTACCGATAAGGAGGAAATGATATGAAAGACGAAAAAAGAATTTGGGAAAATCTAAAAACGGAAATCCAGAAATATAAACAACCGAGTTTCGGCAGGGATAAGAAGAAACTCTTCTCAAACCTAATAAATTCTTTTATTATTGGTTACAAACAAAAATCAAAAATTTCAGTTCCGACAAAATAAGCGAGGATGCTGATTACTATTGCGTTATAGAAAACTTCACAAGTCTCATTTTAGATTTGTTATTAAAACTTGCGAAGTCCCAAACCGGTATGGCGTTTGAAACTTCGCAAATTGGTATTTCTTAGTAAACCCTAACGGGGCTACTTCATAAATGAAGCAATTTTTTTATTCACATCCTCGCCTCGCAAATCTTTTGCAATTACTTTACCTTCTGGATCAAGCAAAACATTTTGTGGGATAGCTGTAATGCCGAACCTTACGGCAACTTCCGTTTGGAAACCTTTTACATCGCTAACCTGTGTCCAAGGCAGTTTATCCGAATCAACGGCATTCATCCAGTTTGCTCTTTTATCATCAAGAGAAACGCCTACAATTTCGAAATTCTTATCCTTTAGCTCTGCATAGGCTTTTAGTAAGAATGGATTTTCTGCACGACAAGGCACACACCAGCTGGCCCAAAAATCTACCAATACATATTTGCCTTTAAGTGATGAAAGTTTAAATTCGTTCCCTTTTGAGTCAGGAAGTGTAAAGTCGATTACCTTCCCCACAGCAAATTGTTTTGCTTTCTTGTACTTGTCGGTTATTTTTTTTCCGGCAAAACTCGAAAGCACTCTTTTACTCATCACTTTGTAATATGGATCGAATTTTACAACATCGATCACCATCATTTTATTCGCTAAAATTAAATCGGCCGTAACGTAAGAATCGGGGTGATTGAAAATAAAAGAATCTAAAGCAGCCTCTATTTTGGCATGTACCGGACGTGCTTCTGCCTGAATGGCTTTTATGGTTACCGTATCTTTAACTTTTGCATAATAAACTTTGGCAAAACGAGCGCTTATTTCCTTAAACTGAGCCAAAAGACTTGCCGTTTGAGCATTATAATCCAGATAATCTTGTTGAACTTTGGTTCCTGTGATTTTAGCATTTACAAGGCTATCAGTTCCTGTTATAGTATAATTACCTTTCTCCAAATAGAAATCAGTATAATCAGAATTTCTAGCCTTAGGTTCTCTTTTTATTGGCATTAATGTTAGGTAAGCCTTATTTCCAAAAGCTGTTGTTCCGCTTATCAAGAATTTACCGTTTTTTACTATTGCACTATCTTTAGCATTTTTACCTTCGCTGTTTACATAGTTTAATAGAATCATTTTATCCGCCCCAGCCTGAGGGATTGTTCCATTAATGGTAAATTTATCTTGGGCAAAACCTGTAGCCGTTGAGAACGCTAACAATACGCCAAAAATTAATTTTATTTTCATCTGTTTATTTTGATTTAGTATTGGTTAAGATGATGAATATATCATCTATGTTTTAATATTATTTAACGAATGCTTTAAGCTGATCGAGCAGGTTTTCACCTCTTAAGTTTTTGGCTACAATCATACCTTTTGGATCAATTAAAATATTTTGTGGTACGGAATTGATACCGTAAAGCTGTGCAACTTCATTTTTCCATCCCTTAAGATCGCTTACATGAATCCAGGGCATTCCATCTGTTTTAATGGCATTTAACCAAGCGGCTTTCATGCCCGGATAATCGAGAGAAACACTTACAATTTCAAAGTTTTTATCTTTCAATGCGGTGTAGGCTTTTACCACATTGGGATTTTCAGCACGGCAGGGTGCACACCAGCTTGCCCAAAAATCTACCAAAACATATTTTCCTCTTAAGGAAGAAAGGGTAAACGGTTTTCCTTCAAGGTCGGTTTGTGTAAAATCAGTTGCTTTAGAACCTGCTTGGCGTCGTTTGCCAATCTCGATTTTTTCTATCGTTTTAAGGCCTAAAGGCGAAGACTTTAAACTGGTTGAAAATTTATGAAATAAAGGTTCAACTTGCGAGGCTTCAAATTTATTGTCAAGCACATACATGTTGTAAGCATATAAACCTGCAAATGAATTTAAGTGATCTTCAGCAAACTTTACGTTAATTGCTTTATTCATAGCCACCAACTTCTGTATGCTATCTCCAGCCATTTTACGGTCTTCTGCAGATTTTATGTAAACACCATTTGCGTCCTTTTTGCCATAGTCTTTCTGCAATTTTATGATTTTAGCCGTAACTCTGCTAATCATGACTTCTCGTTCATGGTTTTCATTTTCAGAAGTTGATCCGCTTACAATTGCATTCTGGATTGAATCTGTACCAGAGATGGAAATTTTAGAATTCTCAAGAAAAAATCCTTGACGGTCATTTTCGCTTTTACTGTTGTTGCGTTTTACGGCAATCATCACTTGCTGAGGTTCTTGAACGCTCCCTTTAAACTCGAATTTCCCGTCCTTAATGTCGACAGAGTCCGTTTCTTTCCACGCTCCGTTTTGTATAGTTACCAGATAGGCTTTAGCAGGATCTTTTATTGACGATAGATTTCCATTGATGGTAAATTTATTTTGTGCCATACAAAAGCTAGTTGGCATTAATAAAAGGGCAATAACTGTATTTTTAATATTCATGATTGATAAAAATTATTTAATTAAAGCTGATAATTTCGCTGAAAATCTTCACCGCGAAGATTTTCAGCGCAAAAGTGAAATCAGTGATTTATTCATTTTTTGTTTTTAAAAACGAGCACGTTGATTAATTCCTAAACAAAATCCCACTTATAAAAGCTACGCTGTAAGAATTTGCGCCTGAAACGTAAGGAGCTGCGGCTAGAACATTGATACGCACATATCTGGCGGTGGCTGGTGAAGCCAGAGTTATAACCGACATTCTATCTGCATTTCTAATATCTACAGCATAAGTACCTTTATCTACCCAAGTGATGTTATCTGAACTGGTTTCAATTTTAGCTGAGGTAGGGTAAGCTCCGAGGGTAGTATAGTTTACAGCCGTTGGAAAGTAGTACTCTAATCCAGAAAAAGTAACATCTCTTTTTAAATCAATATTTAACCATTGTGGTAAAGCTTGTGTAATGTTGCTCAGCCAATAGGTCCCTAGTAAATTCGCATCTACGGCATTATTGGCAACAAGAGTTGAATTTACCGAAGATGCAGTAGCAGTTATGGTATAAGCCGAATTATCCAGATAAAGTCCATCGCCTGTGGTTAATATATAGTAAACAACTTTGCGTGATCTTGGATCTTGTGTTACTCCGTCAACGGTTGCAATTGCTAAAGGAAGCACATAAGTGGTAAACTTTTTTAATGTTTTCTGAAAACTAAGGTTCAAAACGGCTGCGTCTGAAAGGCTACTGCCAGCGGCGATGGTTACTGTTGGTTTGTAAAAAAGGTAGCTTGATGTTGGAAGTAAAACTGCAGCACTTCCATACTTTGTTTTATAATCAGTAATTTTAGTAGTATCTGGTGCGAATGTTACATAGTGCGCATCCGAAGAGACATTACCCTGCAAAGATGCTTTCATTTCTAAGGTTACCAATCTTGTAGTCTTGATGTCATAGGCTGTAGACACAACCACTACATCAGTTGATGCTGGCACATTAAAAGATATACGTCCATCTGCTAAAGTTTCGCGAACAGAATCATTTTTTTTACAAGCGGTTAGCAATATTGCAATGGTGCATATTGCCAATAAATTTAATTTATATGTTTTCATACTTTAAATTTTAATATTTATGGATTCTGTACCATGTCTGGGTTAAATGCCAAAACTTGGATCGGCACTTGTAGCGTATATTTGTTGCTATGAGGCTCTAGTGTACCAACGATCACATTTTGTGCATTGTAACGAGTAATGGTTGGCATTTTATTCTCCATATCCAGTCTTCTCATATCAAACCAGCGTAAGCCATGGAATGGTAATTCTCGCCTTCTTTCTGCTAGTACTTCATTAAGCACAGCAGTCTGATCTGTCGAATTAAAATCTCTAGATGTAATTGGTGTACCAGTGTAACGATTACGGCGCACTTCATTTAGGTTGGTAAGTGCAGTAGAAAGATTATTGGCTCTTGCCGCACATTCTGCTATAACCAATCTCAGTTCTTGTACGGTTGTACCGGTATTCGTTAATTGAAAAGCTGGCGTAACCGCAGCGGCATAAAATAAAGTTGCTCCCCTAGCAGTTCCGGCCCAATTAGAATACAAAACCGTTCTTCTGGCATCATTGGTAGCGAACGTAGCTTTTAATTCTTGAGATATAGGCAACCCAGCTGCATTAGATGCTTTTCCATAAATCACGTCTGGATGGGATACTACATTGGTTGTTGTAGGAAAAGTAGTAGGACTGGTATAATCAATCATTGTTGCCTTGGTATTGTCAAGAGCAAGCTGTGCATATCTTTGTGCTTCAGCATAATCTCTTCGGTATAAATATACACGTGACAATACGCTGTATGCAGCAGCTTTTGACCCACGGAACCTCGCATTGCTATTATCAGCAGGGAGATTAGGGATAGCCTCATTAATATCATCGAAGATATGCTGATAAATTTCGGCAACAGTACTCCTTGGCGGTGTTTTTTGACTTACATCATCTGAGGTAACAAAAGGCACAGCTAAATCGGTAGCAGCTGTGGCAGCATTGTAAGGTTTGGCATACTCATTCACAAGATAGAAATATGACTGTGCACGGCCTAACAAAGCTTCTGCCTTAATACTGGCTCTCTGCGATGCAGTTCCTCCTTCGGCAGCATCAATGCCTAACAATACCGTATTGTATAAACTGATTCGTGCATAATGATCGCCCCACAAATAAGTAACAGACGATACATCAGATGTAAATTGTGGTGCCCACGTATAAATCAGATCAGCAAGAGTAGTTGGTGGAGTACCAACAGTTGCTAAATCAATATTATCCGTCATATAATTCATAATACTTTGGGTCATTTCAGTAGTAAATGTGGCCCCGTTCAACCATAAATCGTAGTCATTGGTCGTTTTTAGCAATTGCTTGCCTTTTGGTGTTATATCAAGATATTTATCGCAACTACTCAGTACCATGCAGCAAAGCAGCGATAGGACGGCTATATATTTTAATTTTTTCATCGTCTAAATTTTAAAAGTTAGTAAATAAACCTAAGGTATAAGTAGGTGTAACATACGATTTCGCATAGCTACCGGTGGCCGGACTGAAATTATATCTGTTTAAACCTACTGTATAAAGATTTGAACCCTGAACTTTTATTTCGAAGTTCTTAAAGCCAGCCTTTTTGATAAAATTCAGGTTGTTTAGTCTATATGAAACGGTTACGTCACCTAATGTGATGTAATCACCATGAACCACATAATTTTCGTTATAACGATAGGCTACCCCTGGATTGAAACTATTTAAGTCGGTTAAATTTGGAATTTCTGTATTCAATTCATCACCAGGAACCCTCCAATAATTATTTGATCCGATTAAAGGTCTATTTTCCGCTGGTGTTGGTCTTGGTACCCTTACCTTAAAACCACCATAATAGTTAATCATAGCAAAGAAGTAAAAACTGCCAACATCAACCCTGTTACTTAACCCAGCATTAATCGTGGGAATAGATGTTCCAGAGTATTGTGTAAGACCAGAGTCTTTATTAGACATTGCAGTAGTTATAGCAGCTCCTGTGGTGCTCGTATTGACTACATACTGTGTACCATTCGGATCTACTATAATAGGATGTCCTTCATTATTAAGTCCGATCGTATTGTAAGAAAACATTGCGCCTACTGGATAACCACTCACATAGCCTAATAAATCGAGTACTGACGGATTGTATTGACCTGATCTATAAACATCAAGTACCTTGCTGTTATTTTTGGCTACTACAATACCAGTGTTCCAGTTAAAGTTTTTGGTAGAAATCCAATCTGCTTTTAGACTAAGCTCCAAACCATTGTTTCTAATGGTTGCATTATTAATTAATGCCGAAGTAGCGCCAAGAGTAGGATCGATTGTGGAATTACTCATTACATCGGTTGTCTTTTTGGTATAGTAATCAAGGCTACCAGTGATGTTTTTAAAAATACTGAAATCCAATCCTACGTTTAGGTTCTCAGTTTGCTCCCAACGAAGTCCGTTATTAGCATTGGAAACTAAGATAAGTGAACTTAATGTTGGCGTATTGGATGTGTTATTCTGTGCTTGTGCAATTACCTGTGGAAGGGAAAGTTTAGCAACATTTCCATTAAACCCAAAAGCACCACGTAGTTTTAGTTGTTTAAGCCAGGTGATATTTTTCATTAAGTCTTCCCTGTCGATATTCCAGGCAGCACCTAAAGACCATAACGGCTTGTATTTATATTTTGGGTCGCTTCCAAAAAGATTCGACTGATCGATACGAATACTTCCGGATAACGAATACTTATCCTTAAACGAATAAACAACATTAGAAAACGCAGATATATAACGATCCTCAGTATAAGTCTGGTTAAAGAAATTATTTAAAGACCCAAGTGTAAAACCAGTAACAAGTGTACCCCTTACTGTAGCTAAACCGCTAATTATTGAAGCATAATCTACAGGTTGTTGCAACAGACTCTGATCGTTATAACCAAAATAAGAGGCCAGATTACCTTTACTTAAAATGCTTCGCATTTCTCCGCCGGCTATGGCATTAATAGAGTGATTACCAAATCTTTTGTTATAGTTTAATTGCGCACGGGCGGTATACCCCGTTGAGCTTGTATTCTGTTGACGAAGAAAATCACCATCAGGGATATTTCTTTTAAAGGCCAAAGTAGGGTTAGCAGTAGTTGGCGTATTGGTATAAGTATCTACATACTGATTCACTTCTGAAGAGCCTTGACCGGCCAAATGCCTATTTTCTGAACGAGATGTTTCATACACGCCGCCAAACAAAAAGTTAAAGCCTCTTCCAATATTATAAGTGAAATTAGCAGTGGTTTTAGCATTTAATGTTCTCGTTTTATCGCTTACGGAAGCCGCTTCTACCAATGGGTAATAATTCAGATCCAATAAGCCCTGAGAAATAATATAGTTATTGAAAACTGGTGCATAGCTTTGTGAAATAATGGCGCTAGGATTGCCATTTACGTCATCATAGTGTTCATAACCTGCGTAAGAAGCTGGGCCCGGTACAGGAACACTATTAGCACGCTGTTCTTGATATTCTGTAGTCAATTCCAAACTTAGTCGTTTTGCTAATTTAAGCGTAGTTCGTCCCGTCAATAAGAATCTTCCATTGTCATTCCCAATTGTATTATTGCGGTTGCCCGTATAATTAGCAGTAATATAATAAAGGGCGCTTGGTACACCACCTGAAACATTCAATGTATGCGTTTGTGTAACTGATGTTCTTAAAAACAGTCGACTATAATCTTCAAGATTATCATAATTAGCCAGCTCAGCAAAAGAGCTTTCAGCCTGTGCAGACGAAATGATACCCGCAGCAAGTTGCGCTTGGATAAAGAAAGGGATAGAACGCCTAATGTTGCCTTGCCCTGTCGTAAACAAAGTTGACCATGTTGTTGGGGTAATAATAAGCGACTGCCTTTCTCGAGTGTAACTGGCATTGATAGCTGATGCCGCTGGATCCCACCGATATCGGCTGTAATCTTCCTCTGGTTTAAGACCAAATGTAGTCCTAAAATTAATTTGCGCTGCCCCTGGAGTAGCTTGCTTTCTTTCTATAATAATTACCCCGTTAGATGCCCTTACTCCGTATACGGTAGCGGAGGCGGCATCTTTAAGAATAGTTACAGACTTAATCTCGTTTGGATCAATCATATCCAGCGTTAGCTCTGTTGGATAACCATCAACTACAATTAGTGGGTTTTGGTTGGCCGACATGGTAGAGATACCTCTAATGTTAAACAAAGGCCTAGTAGATTGACCTGCGCCAGGAACCGTGCTTGTAAATTGTACATCGTTGTTGATCAACAAGCCTGGTAACCTATTTACCAAACCATCAAGAAAATTACTACTTACTCTTGATTCATATTCTTTTGTCCCAATTTGCGCTATAGAACCTGTACTCTGTTCTGGCTTAATGCGTTGGTAGCCCGTATTAACCGTTACAGCAACATCTTGAAGTAAACCAACATCTAACCCTAACCTAACAACGCCAATGTTTTTACTGGCCCTTACTTCTTTGGTTTTATATCCGGTATAACTAATAGAAAGTATCGAACCTTCATCAACATTCTGTAATTTGAAAGTACCATCAACTCCTGTTCTTACCCTTTGTCCTTTAACCGTAATATTGGCGCCAGACAATGGATTTCCACTTAGCGAATCGACCACTGTACCCGAAACCTCAATAGCCATTAACTGACCGATAAGTTTTTCGAAAGATGATTTCACTGCAGGTTTAATTACAATGTTATTGTTTTCAAAAATGTAGGTCATGTCGGTTCCACTCAAAACCACATTCATTACAGTTTCTAATGAAGCGTTTTTAAAGTTGGTATTGATTTTTGTAGAAGTTTTAAAATTTGTGCTTTCTACAAGTACATTAATATTGGTTTGTTTCTTAATTTCTCTTAAAACTCTCTCAATAGAAACATTATTATCAACAAGATTTAGCCGCTGTCCAAAGGTGGCAGCACTTACCTGCATTAGCGAGAATAATAATATGAACGTAGTCAGTTTCATCATCAATAGCAATTTGGGTATATAGCCGGTTGGCTTATAGAAAATTTTTGTATAGGTTTTATGCATATTCATCGATTTGTTAGCAGACAATTCTCCTTTTACGGGCGATGATTACACGCTCATACCATATTGCTTTAATGGGCAATATTAGCTAAGTTTGAAAGTCTGTTTGGCTTTTGCATCAGTTTTTAGTAGGACGTATGCATTGCCGAGTTAATAAAACTTTGTTTGATCAAATTTTTGTCGTACAGATTTTTTAGGGTTTCGATAGCAGTCGAAGCCCTTTTTATTTGTCAACGAGCTTTGAGGGCGCTCAGGGAATAGCTTCTTTTTCTTTCATGTTTAGTTTGGTTTGTTTGTTGATAAATAAAAATGGATGGTTATTCCATTTATTGATTAATTCTTTTTGCTCACAGTAATCTGCTTGCCTTGTATATCAAATGTTGCGCCTTCAGTTTTCTGCAATAGCTTTAGCATTTCCGAAAGCTTATCAAAGCGGCTGATCGATCCAAAAAAAGTTTTTTGTTTCAATGCAGGATCTTCATAACGTACTTCAACATCATACCACCGCGATACTTTCTTCATAATGCTTTCCAACGTTTCGTTATTGAACATAAATGAGCCATTTTTCCAAGCCACCACATCATCAACCTCTACAGCCTTAACATCAAGATTCATATCTTTTACGGTAGCCTGCTCTCCTGGCACCAATAGCATTTTATTTTTAGAACTTACATTAGATATCAACACACTACCTTCTAACAGAGTGGTTTTAACCGATGGCTCATCAGCGTAGCTGTTAATATTAAAAATTGTTCCTAAAACCTCTACCGTTTGATTGTTGGCTTCTACTAAAAATGGGTGCAGTTTATCCTTGGAAACTTCAAAATAACCTTCGCCAGTTAAAACAACTTTTCTCTTTTGTGCTCTGGCAAAGCTGGTTGGGTATTTGAGTGATGATGCTGCATTTAAAAACACAACTGTTCCATCTGGCAGTTGCACCTGTGTTTGTTCGCCACGAGAAGTACTTAAAGTATTGTAACCAATGGTCCCGTTATCTACACCGGATATTTCATATCTAATCTGTCCATCTTTCGTTTTGAAAATTTTAACACCAGATTCGTCAGCGATGTTACCTGCAACAGCGTTTTCTATGTATATTTTCTTACCGTTCGCTAAAGTTAATGTTGCGCCGGTTTTTCCAGGTTGAACATCATTTGTATACTGAAGGTGTGAGTCGTTGTCTTTTAAAGCCCAAAAAGTTGCCGAAATAACTACGGCCAAAAGCGCAGCTACAGCTGCAATTCGAGGCCACAATTTTACTGTTGGCTTTTTGTAATGCAACGGAAGATTTGATCTCAGCTTATTTACAAGCAAGGCCTCCTTTTCTTCTGATAGTTGTGCTTTGCTATCTGATGCAAATTTTAGGTACCAAATATCTAGCGCAGTCTTTTCATCCTGCGTTAAGGTTCCATCATTATATTTTCTGATCAGTTCAGCAATTTGCTGTTCGTTCATTGGTTTTTGTATAAGGTTGATCGATAAGTTAATTATAGTAAAATGCTGGGTAGACAACCTTGTTCAATACCAATTTACTTAAAGATATAGCTAAGACCGCTATATCAGGTAATCGTCATACGTGTTTTAAAAAAAAATTACAGAAAAGGAAACAGGGCCAAAAAACCATCTATTTTAGGTTTAAGAATCTTCATGGCCTTGTATACTTGTTGTTTGGCTGTTTGGTCGCTAATGTTTAACCGTTCAGCAATTTCCTTATAAGTAAGTTCTTCTTTTTTATTAAGGATAAATACCTCACGCATTTTAGCAGGCAAGGCTTCAATTTCCTTGGCAATGAGTGCCGAAAGCTCCTTTTCCATTAGTCGATCTTCTACAATATTGTATCCCTCAACCATAAAAGAATTTATTGATTCTGCATACCTAAGCACAACTTTTTGGTGCGCAAATAATTTGAAAATCCGGTTTTTAACTGCTGTAAAAAGATAGCCCGAAAGCGATGTGGTAAATTCAATAGCATCATGCTTTTGCCACAAGTGAAGAAAAACATCCTGAACAACATCATAAGCTTCCTCATCATTGGAGAGCAGACGGAAAGCATGGCGAAGGAGAACTTGGTTGTACCGCTCAAAAATCTCTGTATACGAATACACATCTCCTTTTTTGAGCAAGGCAGTGAGTTCGTGATCTTTAAGTTTAGGGTAATTCATTTAAATCCTCAGCGTCTGCAAGTTCGCAAAATATATTGCAAATACGAATAGTCTTATTACAAAACCTTCTCGCAGATCTTCAAGAATTTAGAAAAAGGAAAAATTGTCAACACTTTTGCTCTGTATTTTATCAAATCCAAAAGTTTTCACAACAAAAAAGCATGTTTTTTCAGAAAATAGTTTAAATAATTGTATCGTTTGGAGTGATTCTTTTTAAAATAACAGATAATATAATGGCATAAACCACATACCCTACAAAAACAAAATATCCGGGTTGTAAAGAGGTATTATTTTCAGTTATGGTTGTAAGCACATCATTATGGATTTCCAGATTGGACAGCTGACTTTGTAATATACCGTTTAACCCAATATAAGTCATCAATATCCCAACTACCATTACATCAGCCATATCCCATTTGCCAGATTCGAAAGCCAAATACTTTAAAACTTTGTTTTGGCGGATTTGATCATTACTCAGAATATGAATTCCTTTTGCAATTAGTCTTAAAATTGGCAGAGCGATAACAAAAAGTAAAATGAGCGATCCAATAACAACCGAATCTGGTTTGGGCTGTTGGATCAACACTTCAATAATACCCAAAATACTTTTACTTTGAAAAAACAGCACTTGGTTTTCAAATGCAATTTTCTCGCCCAATATGGTAAAGTTCAAGGCATGGATTCGTGCATCAACTTCTATAATTGGCGCCGTTACACCAACCACCAATAGTACAAAAGCAAATAAGAGCGACATAATAAAAAGCGTGGTATGAAGGCGGACCTGCTTGCGCATAATAAGCCAAAGGCCAAGCGCCACAATTACGCAACCAAGCATAGCAAAAGATGAATTATAGGTTGCTTTATTTATAAAAGCCAATTGCGTATTAATTCGATCATTAAACTCAACCGGATCGGCAACATGGTACTTTTTTGAAATGTATTTGGTAACAGCGTTGCTGGCAATCTCGGTACTATCGTAAGTTTCTTTCTCTAACTGATCCAATTTGCTGGTGGCGATGTTTTTGAGTCTCTTTGTACTTGCCGGACTGTTAATTTTGGTGATAATGGTTTTCGCAAATGAAGGCACCTGGGCCTGGATTTTTTTAGGGTCAACAAACTGTTTTACGGCAAATTTTGTCAGTTTACCTTTAAGCGATTTTTGAGGCTTGTTAATCTGTGCAAAGGTTTTGGAAACCAGTCCATGAAGTTGATTTTCGACTTCTTTCTGCAATTCCTTTTTTTGCTTGCTGGTCATGCTAAAATCAGTTACCTGATGATTGACCACTTCAGAAATTTTATCTCGCCATTGGTTTACCGAAAAAATACCAAAAGTAATGTTATTAATCATGCTGTAATCTTCCTTAATCTGCTCTCTTTCAATAGAATTCTGGCGTAAGCGAAAGCCATAATAAGCCTCTCCGCAAAGCAGGATACTTAATCCGATGATCAGTATGATATTGGATAAACCACTTTTTTTTGAAGGCGAATCTTGTTGATGAGTTGTCAATGTTTTTGCAGTTTAAATGATAGATTGATGATTTGAAACCACAATTTAGTGAGAATCGTGTGGTGTAATAAACTTTAATATGGTTGATAAAATAAGTCCGTAAAGTACAAAACTTATAAAAATGATATAACCGGGCTGCAATGCTGTATTGTTTGTGGTAATAATGGTTAGAAAATCACTTTTGATATTCAAGTTTGCCAATTGACCTTCTAACAAACCGTTTAAACCAATGTAAACCATCAATATGGCAATTACAATCACATCGGCCATACTCCATTTTCCAGATTGAAAAGCAAAATATTTAATCACCTTGTTTTCGGCCAGTTTCTTTTTACTTAAAAGATGAATCCCGGTAGAACTTAATTTCATAACCGGAAAAAGAATGCTGAAAACCAGGATTAAAATTCCGACCAAAATCGAATCTACGGCAGGCTGTTTTACAAGCACTTCTACAACATCTAAAATGCTTTTACTTTGAAAAAACAAAACCTGATTTTTAAAAACCACATGTTCGCCCAGAAGCACAAAATCAAGCGATTTAATGCGGGCATCAACTTCAATCATAGATGCAGTAAGCCCAATTGCAAGCAGTATAAAAGCAAACATCAACGACATGATGAAAAGTGTGGCATGTAGATCAACACGCTTTCTAAGAAACCACCAAAGGGTAAGTACAACCAATATGCAAATAAGCATTATGAAAGAATAGTAATACGTTGTGGTACGAATGCTATCTAAGGAGGCAGTAAGTTTAGTGTTAAATTCATCTGCAGATGAGACCTGATATTTTTTGTACATCTGCTTAACCATCGTATTTTTAACGGTTAAAGTGCTATCGATATCTTTGGTTTGTTGCAATGCCCTAAACTCACCCAAAGCCATTTTACTCAACTGCTTTTTGTTTTTTGGGTTGTCTACCTGAGCAATAATTGTTTTCGCAAAAGTGGGTACCTGAGCCTTGATGTCATCCGTATCAACAAAATTTCTAACGGCAAATTTTGTTAGCTTTCCACCTAAAGATTTTTGGGGTTTGTTAACGATGGCTTCAGCCTTATTAATGAGGGCCAGAATAATCTGCTCAACTTCTACCTGCAGATCTTTCTTTTGCCTGGCTGTCATTTTGAAATCGCGGACCTGATGTTTTACAATACCTGCAACTTCATCTCGCCATTGATCTACCGAAAACAAACCAAAGGTTATGTTATTCATTTCTGAATAATCTTCTTTTAACTTTTCCTGTTGTTTAGAAAGTGTATGGAGCTGATAGCCAAAATAGCCTTCAACGCTCAACAACAGTGTTAAACCTAATATTAAAAAGATTTTCGGAAGAAATGATTCATGTTTCTTTCCAATATTTTCTGTTGTTGCCAAGATAATTAGATTACGAAGGGATGGAATTAATTGTTAATCAATTTCAATAAACCAAGATTGATGAAAATAGTTTTAACTTGTTAAAAACAAGTTAAATTAATCCACATAAATTCCAAAAAACACTTCTTAATCTGATACTTAATTTAATTCTCCAATTTCAAATAGATTTTAAAAACAGAACCCTTATCCAATTCGCTTTCAACTTCAATTTTACCCCCAGAATAATCAACAATTTCTTTAACCAGATAAAGTCCAACGCCAGAGCCCTCCACAGATTCGTCCAACCGTTGGTACTTGGTAAAAACAGCCTCCAAATTTTCTGGGGCTATCCCCACGCCATTATCGGCAACTGTAATCATCATGTATTCTTCCTTTATCTCAGTTTTGATCAATACCTCGGGTTTTCGGTTAGGAGAACGATATTTTATTGCATTGTTGACTAAATTATATACAATGCTTCGCAACTTTCGCCTGACAAAAAACACTTCAGATACTTTAACATCTGTATGGATTACCGCATTCGATTCTAAAATCTGTGGTGCCAGAGTTAAGCGGGTATCTTCGACAATATGTTCGAAACTGACCAATTCAGCAACTGCCTTGTATTTATGTTGATGATTTCTTGAGTCGGTCAAATCAAAAATCACATCTTTCATTTTCTTTAAGCTATTCTCCACTTTCTCTAGCAAAAGCGGGAATTTCTCCATTTTTTTATTTGGAAGTGCCCTTAACAGTTCGATGGTAAGCCCTAAACTGGTTAGCGGGGTTTTTATATCATGAGAAATGGTATCAAGCAAAAGCTCGTGCTCGGCAATCAGCCGTTCTTGTTCTTTTAAATCCCGAATTCTCATGGTAATTTCTACAAAAGTGATGATTACGCCATTGGTTTTATTGTCTTTTCTTACAAGGTAAGGGAGGATATTCATTTGGTACCACCTAAAATCAACAGTCTGAATTTCTTTCTCTAAAATTTCTCCAGAATCAATTACCTGCTGTATATTTTCCAGAATGGAAGGAAAACGAAAGTTTTCTTTTACATCAACAATAGGCTTCCCAATATCGCTATCTTTCAAGCTAAACTGTTTCATTGCCGGTGGTGTAAATTTTCTTAATGTAAGTGTAGCATCAACAAAGAGCTGGGGAATAATGGTATTGCGAAAATAGTTTTCAAGCTCTTCATTTAGATCAATGAGATCACTGACCTGCTTTTTTTGACTATTCATTCTCTTAGGTTATTTATAGATTTTAGATATTGAAAATGTTGGCAGATTTAAATTAATCCAATTTATGAATAAAATATCTTTCATATACCAAACTGTTAGAAATACATTCATTATCCGTATTAAATCGTAATTATTGCTTTAGGAATGATCAGCTCGTTTAAAACAAAGTGGCCTTTTAAAATATGGAACATTATCTTTCTCGCATCCGAATCAAATTGATTTACAGAAAACAAAGAAGTAAAATGTAGTGTTGTGCACACATATTGATCAGATAAACATTTAACTTATGAAAGGATTATCTCCGTGGGCAATAACAGCTATGCATCAGTTGAAACATAGCGTTGAATTATTTGCCTGGCAAGATGAAATACTAAATTTTAGAATACTAAAAACAAGTGATTCCATCTGGATTTCAGTGTCAAATTTAGATATCGAACCGATATTCTTTAGGGCTTGTTTCGTAGCCGACGGTATTTTAACCGAGCCTATTTTAAAAAAAAACAAAGATAAAATCACCATTGCAGTGGATTCTGTTTTAGGAAAATTCGACATAGCCATTTCCTTATCGAAAGATAAATTTTCATTCTTGAATTATTCCTGTACGCTTACTCCTGCATATGATCTTTTTATACCTTTCTGGCCTAGAGATTTAATTACAACCGATAATCCGAACGCTACTTTAAAATCGCTGGGCGAAATTCATAAAAGCCAAGTTGGTACAAGATCGGGTTTAATCTATTTCTCCCTACCTGAACGGAATCTACGAATTTTATATTTACAAAATTTAACCGCACTGTCTCCCTACGCAGAACAAACAGGCACATCATTGGCAGATGTGGTTGGCGGAACATTGCCGGAAATTGGTTTAGCACTACCAAAAACCCAAGATAAACCTCTTAAAGTCGGGATAGAAGTTGTGCTTTCGGATGCTATAATTGCTTTTAAATCTGGAAGTATAGCAGAATCCGACCAAGCTGTTGATTATTTAGATTTGCTGAGCGAGGTTTACATCAAGATTAAAAAACCAGAAACGCACTATTTACATTGGCCGGAAATTTTGAAAAAAGGGCTTAATGATTTGATTGATAACCCTGGATGCTGGTCTATGGTTGGTGGAAACAGCTACTTAAATGCCTATGTTAGCGATTATGATACACCGCCAGAAATTATGGTTCAGCTTGCGGTACTGCTGCCGCTTCTTGATTATGTAGAGTGGAGCGGCAAATCGCTCGATGTAATGAAAACCATTAAAAAAGGTTTAGCCCCATTTTATAGTGAAAAATTAAAAACGCTCGTACGCTGGCATCCAGCGGCAGAAGATAAACTAAAAGGCGAAGAAGAGCAAAAAATGCCTATGGTTATGGATTCCTGGTATCTCCACCATCCATTGCTCAATCTATCCAGGCTTGCACTGAAAGGCGACAAAGAGGCAGAAAAGCTTTTCATGGATTCGCTTGGCTTTGCAATTAAAGTAGCTCAAAAATTTAAATACAATTGGCCTGTTTTTTACAAGATGGATACACTTGAAATAATTAAAGCAGAAACTAAAGAAGGCGAAGGAGGAGAGCAAGACGTACCAGGACTTTACGCACATGTGATGCTTCAGGCCTATGAGCTCACCAATGATAAAAAATATTTGCTAGAAGCAGAAAGGGCGGCAAAAAAACTTGATGATGTTGGATATAACATCATGTATCAGGCAAACAATACCGCATTCGGAGCCGGTGCTTTATTGCGCCTGTATAAAATCACTAAAAATCAATTGTACTTAGATTTAAGTTACCGGTGTTTAGCTTCAATTTTTCAGAATGTGCAGCTTTGGGACTGCAATTATGGTCTTGGAAAGCACATCCCTACTTTTTTTGCTCTGTTTCCTTTAAGCGATGCGCCCTATACAGCAGCGTACGAAGAACAAGAGGTTTTTTGTGCTTTTCACGATTACCTCCTGCATGCTAAAGATGTTGAAATTCTACCAAGCGTAAGATTACTTTGTGCAGAATTTATTCGTTATTTAGTTGAAAGAGCTCCATACTATTATCCACCCATGTTACCAGATGAGATGATTTCAGATGAGGTAAAAACGGGTGAAGTTGATCGGAACTTATGGATTGCGCTCGAAGATCTTCATGATGGAATTGAACAGAGCGGTTCAGTTGGTCAGGAAGTTTATGGTGCTGGCAATGCCTTTGGAATTCTTCCAAGGCATTTTATCCGATTTGAGAATGAAGCATTTCTTATTTTTACAGATAGTCCGATTTCAGGCATCAGAAAAAGTAAGGATTCTGTGATTTTCCATTTGCAGGGAGATGAACGGATTAGCTGTAGATTAAGGATAATGCCAGATAACGATCTGGAAAAAACACTCAAACAAGAGTTTAAAATGGATCTGGGAACGGGTAAGCTTAAAGCTGCTAAAGATAGAAAAGGTGATATCGAAGCTTTCGTAAAGGGAAATGAAACTGTTAAAATTAGCTGGACGAGAAAATGATAAATAGAATTAAAAAACCGATTTAGGCGCAGCAGTTATCGTGATTTTGCTTTTCTACCCCGTGCAAAACTTCCCCGCATAAGAAACTGGAAACTCCTGAAATCTCATCCATAATACTACAATCTACCGGAGAATGCAATGCTTCAGGATAATCTGCCATGCCTATTTGTAATACAATAAAAAAAATAAATTGTTTTATTAGATTTTCTTTTTCCCCTCAACCTTTAACCGTATTGCTTTTTCCACGCCATTTTCTGCTCCGCATACAAAGGCTCCTGTTCAGCTTTTTTCCAAAAAACATAAAAAATTGACGCCGCCTCGGCTTTTTCAGAATCTCCTGTTCCACGTTCTAATGGCTGATAATCCTTCGCCTTATCATATTTTTTGCCTCCTTTATAATTGGCATAACGTCTGGCACGCGTATAGCCCATCTGAAGATATTTCCTGGACAGGTCTGCTCCTACAAAATCACCTTTAACAACAAAATCTTGAAACATTTGATAAATTGTTTTCGCACTCTTTTCCGCAATTTCAGCGTTTTTAAATCTCCAATGTGGCCCAATAATAGATTTATAGGGCTCGCAGATCAACACGCCCTGCTCACCTTTTCCTACCCGATAGGCTTCGGGATTTTTTTGATAATCTATCCCGGGTTTCCACGGATAATCTGAAGCATCAAAATTAAGATATGATGGCTTACGATTGGGTTTATCTTTGTCTTCCATATAAGAAAATAAAATTAGTAGACATCAATATCTGCAGAGCTAAACAAAACTTATTTTTGGTAAAATGGGTTTATCTAATATGAAAGCATTTAATATTCACATCATCCATAAAAATGAAAGGATTACCTTGACCATTATCCCACATAATGACTATTTTAAAATCGTTTATTTCGAGGGCATAATTGGTGCTGTAAAAAAAGCAGGCTCAAAATGGAACTTAATGCCAGAAGAAGCCATAGAACCTGGAGAATTTGCTCCATACGATTACAAACTGACCACAGATGGAGGAAAGATAGTGCTCGGCCCAAGTGAAGTGAATCAAATAGCCGAGCAAATTGAAAATCAACTCAATTAAATTATTTTTTGGTCTCTGGAAGTCTTGGTGTATTGGAAATACTATCTTGGTATTTATCCTTTCCTACGGTATCCTGAGGCAAATGCTTTGAAGTGTCAGAATATTTATAAGAGGTATCTTTTTGCCCGTCTTTTCCGTCTGCACGGTTGCCTGAACATGAAACCACAAACGTTGCAACAAGTATAAGGCCTAATAAGAAATGCTTTTTCATAAGTATATTTATTTTTTAAGAATCAATTTTAAATACAACATGTTATGAGCTGAAAGGTTTAAAATAATTCCAAGCTGTAACATCCCCTTTTAAATAAAAAACCTTAAATTGTTATTTTAACTCTTCCCTTGATAAAATATGTTGAGATTTAAATGTTGTCTAGCCATTATTCTTTGTCTAACTATTGGCCTAAATTCCATTGCCTTAAGCCAGACCACAAACGGGGCGAAGCCAAATATCATTATTATTCTAACAGATGATATGGGTTTTAGTGATATTGGCACATTTGGAGGTAAATTTGTTCCAACACCCAATATTGATCGTCTTGCACAGGAGGGAATAAAATTAAATCAATACTACAGTTCAGCACCTATTTGCTCCCCATCAAGGGTTGGAATGCTTACCGGAATGTATCCGGCCAGATGGAATTTTAGCACCTACCTTGATAATAAAAAACACAATCAAAATGCTGAACAAGCCGACTATTTAGATCCAAGTGCCCCAACCATGGCCAAAGTTTTTAAAAGTGCCGGATATGCAACTGGGCATTTTGGAAAATGGCACATGGGTGGCGGAAGGGATGTAAAAAATGCGCCAGGCTTCGAAAAATACGGATTTGATGAACACTCGAGCACGTACGAAAGTCCAGACCCTGATCCGGCAATTACGGCAACAGACTGGATTTGGTCGGAAAAAGACAGCATTAAAAGATGGGACAGAACAAAATATTTTGTAGATAAGACTTTGGACTTTATGCAAAAACATAAGGATCAGCCTTGCTTTATAAACCTTTGGCCCGACGATGTTCATACGCCCTGGGTGCCAAGGACGGAGACCGAATACACGGGTAAATTCCCAATGAACCCGGAAGAAGAACAGGCCTTTAAGGGTGTACTTAAAGAATATGATGTTCAGATTGGAAGATTATTGGAGGGGCTTAAAAAAATGGGAAATGAGCGGAACACAATTGTCATTTTTACGAGTGATAATGGTCCCTTGCCTAGTTTTAGGGGCACAAGAGCCGAAGGTTTAAGAGGTTCTAAACTCTCGCTTTACGAGGGCGGAACAAGAATGCCGTTTATCATCCGTTGGCCGGGGCATACGCCTATCGGCAAAAACGAGAATAGTGCTGAAGTAAATGCAAATGATTTGCTTCCATCATTGGCTAAAATGGCTGGAATTACATTACCAAAAAATTATAAGGGCGATGGAATAGACAGAAGTTCTGTATTTATGGGAAACCCAAGTCCCAGAAAAAAAGATATGTTTTGGGAATATGGCCGAAATGATATCGCATTCAAATATCCCAAACCGATGGATAAAAGTCCAAACCTAGCCATCCGATCTGGCGAATGGAAGTTGTTAATGAATCATGATGGAACAGATGTTCAGCTTTATAATATCCCAAAAGACAAAGGTGAAATGCATAATTTGGCTAATGAACAACCCAAGTTAACCGCAAAACTTAAAGCCAAACTCTTAGATTGGTGGAAATTGTTACCAAAGCTTAAATCAGAATAAAGAAAGATGTTTATTATAAAAGCTTTCTTATTCTAAAAACCAGATCATCAATATCAAAAGGTTTGGATACAAAATCATCAGGTTGACAATAACCTTCTTGAATAGATTTTGCCGCATGGCTTGCGGAAATCATGATCACTGGAATATGCGAGGTTTCTGAATTGGACTTAACCAAATGACAAAGATAGCGCCCATCTACATTACCAAGTAAAACATCTAGCAAAATGGCATCGGGTTTGTGTTCAGCAACCAAGCTTTCGGTTTCCAATCCATTCTTAGAACTCACAACTTCGAAACCATCCAATTCTAAAATCATGGTTACCAGTTCTAAAATATCTGCATTATCATCAATAACAAGAATTTTTTTCTCCATAATTACAAATTATTGCGAGTTGGAACGGTAAAAGAAAAGGTACTGCCGAAACCAAAAGTACTTTCAACGGTTAGTTCACCACCATGTCTCTGGATAATTTCATGCGAAATATAAAGGCCAAGTCCCAAACCTGAAACTTGCTTTCCTTGTGGATCAACCTGATAGTACCGATCAAATAAATGTGCAAGTTTCTCTGGCGGTATTCCTGCTCCAAAATCTTGAACAGAAACTTTCGCGAACTTCTCGCCTTGCGAAATTATAACCTTGATAATTTTAGATTCAGAAGCATACTTAAGTGCATTGTTAAATAAATTTACAAGAACCTGCTCAATTCTCTGCTGGTCTACCAAAACCGATAATTCCATTTCACCCTCAATTACGAGCTTTACGGGAGTATGATTAAGGATTTGTTCGGCGCAGGAAATTACTAATGATGCCATATTGGTTTCTTCTAAATTTAGCGGAAGTGGTCCATGCTGAATTTTTGAAACATTCATTAAATCATCTGCCAAATGCACCACTTTTGCCAAGTTGGAGTTTGCTTTTTGAATAAGCATAGGAATTTTCTCTGAACCCAGATTGGTTTCCATTACCCGAGTAAGCAATTGCATCGAAGCTTTTAGTGACGTTAATGGGGTTTTAATCTCATGGCTGGCCACACTAATAAATTCATCCTTTTGAAAGGCTATTTTTCTTCGATTGGTTACATCAGTAAAGGTCATAACAACGCCGATAAAAATTTCGCCATCGTAAAGCGGACTTGCATTTATAGAAATATACACCGATTCATCCTTATGATTTCGGATCATAATCTCATGATCGTAAACCGGTTTTTGGTTTACCGACATGATGTAAATTGGATGCTGTTCCCTTTGCAGGGTACTTCCATCCAAGGAAAAACACTCCGATTGAAGCGTAAAATAATCGCGTAAAAGAATTTCTTCTGCGCTAAGGGCAAAGATTTTCTGAGCCCTGGGATTTGCAAATGTAACCTGGCCAATGGTATCTAATATGCAAAGGCCTTCGCCCATGGTTTGTAAAATACTGGTTAAGCGTTGCTCGTTCGATCGAAGCACCTCTTCTACCCTAACCTTATCTCTAATATTGGATTCCAATTCCTGCGTTCGGGCTTTTACGGTAGCTTCTAAATTGCTGTTTAATTCTTCAGCAATCTGTCTGGCAATTTCGAGTTCTTTATTTTGAATTTCAAGCTGAGACTGGCTTTTCTTTAACGCTGTAAGATCGGTTAAAATTACACTTAATGACTTTCCTTCATCAAGCTCTAAAGCTTTTAATGAGATTTGTACCGATATTTTTTCACCCAGATGGTTCTCCAGCCGAAGCTCTGCACGGGTATCAACATCCCATGCGCCACTAACAACTTCCATAGCAAAACTTCGATCTTCGTGAGTAACCAATGCAGAAAAATTCATTCCGATCACTTTTTCAAGGGGAATGCCTAAAAGCTTCGCAAACTGCGAGTTACTATATAAGATATTGTCGAATTTATCGAGCGTTAAAGCGCCTTCGCTCATTTGTTCGATAAAAATACGATAAGTATGATCCGCACTTTTAAGCGTAAAAAGTTGATGTCCTTCATTACCCTTTACAACAAGTGCATCTATTTCACCAGTTCTAATGGCATGGATTACATCATTTGCTTCTTCCAATTCGGCTTTTAACTGCGAAAAAGCCTGTTCAAGCGCAATATGTTCTTTTGACTTTTCCATTAATTAAAATCTTAAGCCAAGACCTTTTAACACTTTCTCTTTGTCCGAACAATCGCCAATTAATTTCTTCTTTGGCGAAGGGGATTTCTTAATCAACATCGGGAGCGCTGTAACATCCTCATCCCTAACCATAAGTGGCTGTTGATGGGCATCAATTACATTAAGCTCATATCTACCTTTTAGGTATTCATCACAAATGGCCTTAATATTAACTAAAGCCCTTGTAGAAACAGGCGACGCACCAGCAATAAATAATCGAAGCGAATAAAATTCTTCATCGCCGACATTTCTGTTATTCTCCTGTTCTTCCGACATAATTTAGCTCACTAATTTCGGACGAATATCTAGGCCCACTAAAACTTTTTCCACATTCGAGAGGTCTCCGATAATTTTCCTTACCGGTTCTGGAACCTTTTTAACCAGCGTTGGGATAGCAAATATCTGGTCTCCTTCCGCAAGCTGAGGCTTTACCAAAAGATCAATCACTTCAATACTATATTTGCCCTTTAAGTGCTCTTCGCAAATCTTCTTCAGATTTTCAAGAGCAATAACGGATTTGCTTGTTTTTCCGGCTACATATAACCTTAATTCATATAACTTACCCACTACTTTTTATTTTTTTTTGATGAAGGTTTTTGAATATTTCCAAAATCGGTGCGGCGAAGATCTGTCATTTTAGATAATGTATCTCCCATAATCTGTTTTTTTAATGCCTCCTCAACATATACTTTATTGAGTTCCTCCTCAACCGATTCATACTCTGATCGTAACCCATCAATTTTAGATTCAAGAACCTTGCGTTTACGAACAAGTTCCCTGTCTTTTCTACTTACCGCCTGTGCATGTATAACTTCACCGGTTTGTTCAAGCAATAATTTCGCTTCTCTTGCAGATCCTGTTAAAATACCGTCTTCACTTAAGAAAACATCAATTAAATCTAGTCCATTATCCGTAATTACAAATTCTCTGATTTGGTTGGAATGTTTCATTCCTCTTGATTTCATTATGTACAGTCCACGGTTTCTTTCGCCATTATTTTCTATGTCACGAATCAACAGCCAGGCATCTACCAACGAAGAAACTCCTTCATCCGTCTGCTCATTAATAACCGTATTAAGCGTCAAAGCGTTAAACATGACAGTAATCTGTTCAGCTTGTAAAAAATCAATTAAACGAACCAACATGGTTTTTACCTCGCTAACCGAGCCAATGGTAATTAAGTTCGTAATGGGATCTAAAACAACAACACTTGGTTTAAATCTACGAATAGCCTTATGTATCGCTACCAAATGCATTTCCAAACCATATAACGTTGGCCTAGATGCATAAAACTCAAGATAACCCTTATCTACATGTTTTTGAAGATCAATACCAATCGACCTCATGTTTCTTATAATTTGTTTCGGAGATTCCTCAAAGGCAAAAAATAGACATTTTTCTTTCCGAAGACAGGTTGCATTGGCAAAAGTTGCCGAAATACTGGTTTTGCCGGTTCCCGCTGTGCCCGAAACCAAAATACTGCTTCCTTTATAAAAACCCGAATTTCCCAGCATCCGATCAAGGGCATCAATTCCCGAAGAAAGGCTTTCTGAAGATACTTCCTTATTTAGCTCCAATGAGGTTACCGGTAGTACCGAAATGCCTTCATCATCAATTAAAAATGGATATTCGTTCGTACCATGAACTGACCCCCTATATTTAACAATTCGGAGCCTTCTGGTCGAAATTTGATTGATAATTCTATGATCCAAAAGGATTACGCAATCAGAAACATATTCTTCAAGACCCTGGCGGGTTAAGCTTTTTTCGCCACGTTCTCCGGTAATAATCGCGGTAACACCTTTTGATTTTAAAAACTGAAAAAGTCTGCGAATTTCTGCTCTTAGCACACCTTCATTGCTCAGTCCCGAAAAAAGATTTTCTATCGTATCCAATACCACGCGTTTAGCACCGATACTGTCAATTGCATATCCAAGGCGGATAAATAAGCCTTCTAAATCATATTCGCCTGTTTCCTCGATTTCCGAACGATCTATATGTACATAATCTATGCGGATTTTTTTTTCTCGTTCTAATTTGTCAAGATCAAAACCTAAAGAGGCTACATTGGTTTTTAATTCATCAGCCTTTTCTTCAAAAGCCATAAATACGCCAGGCTCACCATAATCCAGTGCGCCTTTTACTATAAATTCGATTGAGAAAAGTGTTTTACCTGATCCCGCCTCTCCACAGATAAGTGTTGGTCGGCCAGATGGAAGTCCGCCAAGTGTAATTTCATCTAATCCGGAAATACCTGTTAGCGTTTTAGAGATTGCACCTGAAGAAGGGATTTCCAGTTGCTTTTTGGATTTAGCCATTCATAAAATATTAGGATTTAAAGCTATAAAATATCTTTTAATTGAGCCAGACATTTATAAACAAACAGGGAATAGATGAAATTGTTTTTTGATCTTATAGATATCCGTTATTAGAAATTTAAGTGGAGTTTTTTAAATATCGAAAAGGTGTTTATGGAGATCTTAATGCTCATGACTTAAGAAGATTTGTCTGTCGTTCATAACCTCCGATATTGCCATAAAATTTCCGGATCAAACTTGGCAGTACAATAAGCAGTAACGGAAGTGCAACTATAAACCCACCAATAACAGCAATGGCCAATGGTTGATGCAGTTGTGCGCCGGCGCCTATACCCAAAGCCAATGGCAAAAGCGCTATAATTGCGCCCAGTGCAGTCATCAATTTTGGCCTTAATCGGGTTGAAATGGCGAACGTAATGGCTTCATCTACAGCTTTATGGTGAAGAGATTCCTTAAACTGCAGGAAAGTAAAAATTGCATTTTCGCCAATAATTCCAACAATCATAATCAGGCCCGTATAGCTCCCTACATTTAAAGGCGTATTGGTAATCATCAATGCCAAATAGCTCCCCGAAATGCCCAATACTGCGATTAATAGAATTAAAAAGGCTATTTTAAAATCTCGAAAAAGAAAAAGGATTACACTAAAAACCAATAAACTCGAAGCAATTAATATGGTAAGAAGTTCGGAAAACGATTGTTGTTGCTCTTTATATGCCCCTCCGTATTCGATGTGGTAGCCTGATGGAAGATTAACCTTCGCACGCACAACAGTTTGAATATCTTTCATTACACTTCCCAAATCTCGATTGTCAAGCCTGGCTGTAATGGCACCAATGGTTTGCAGGTTTTCCCGTTCCACCTCGGCATTGCCGATCTGCAGATCAACCCTTGCTAGATTCTGAATCGGGACGGCCGTTCCATTCGGCAAGAAAATTTTGAGTGCCGAGATATCGGATACACCAAAGTTTCGGCTTCCTGGATAAACCATTCTAATGGGAGAAAGCTGTTGTTTATCATAAAGATCGCCAATTACATTGCCCTGCATGGCAGTTTGCAGTTGCGCCTGAAAGGAAACTGGAGTAATGCCGTATTGGGCAAGCATGGCAAAATTAGGCTGAATATTAACTGTTGGCCCTGAAAGTATAATTCCATCAAAAACATCAGCTGTTCCGCTAACTTTAGAAATCAATTCGGAAACCTGTTTGGAAAGTACCTGAAGTTTTTGCTGGTCGTTCCCAAAAATTTTGACTTCAATAGGCTGAGTAGAACTCATTAAATCGCCTAACATATCGCCAATAACCTGACCAAAATCTACAACCAATGCAGGTTGAGTGCTTTCTATATGCGTTCTAATTTCAGAAATTACTTCATCCGTACTTTTTTTATGGTTCGGTTTTAACTGAATTAAGTAATCTCCGGTATTTGGCTCGGTAATAAAAAATCCCATTTGCGTACCCGTTCTTCTAGAATAAGCCTGCACGTCAGGAATTTTAACAATCTCTTTTTCCACCTCCTTGAGCATTCTATCTGTTTCCTCAAGTGATGTGCCCGGAGGAGAGGCATAATCCAGTACAATACTGCCTTCATCCATTTCGGGCAAAAATCCCGTCTGTAACCTTGGAAAAACCAAAACAATTGATGCAACCAAGACTAAAATAAAAATGTAGGAAATGTATGGGCGTTTGATAAAATAACGAACCCAGTTTTGTGCTTTTACCTCATGTACGGCAGCGTCAATTCCCGAAGCGTTATCATGTGAGTTTTTGGTAAGCAAGAGATAAATTACAGGAAGTCCAATCCAGGTAACAAAGAAAGAACAAACCAACGTAATAATCATGGTATTTGTCATCACCTGAAAATAGGAACCCGCTACGCCCGTCATCAATATAAAGGGAATAAAAATTACAATTGTACTGATGGAAGAGCCCAACATTGCCGGGAAAAGGTAGTTAACGGCTCTGTAGAGTAAAATGACAGTCGGTTCATCGGGGTGTTCTTCATGCGTTCGATGGATTTGTTCCACCACCACAATAGCATCATCAATGATCAATCCGATGGCGGCCGCGATAGCACCAAGAGTCATGATATTGAGCGAATAACCAATAAAATAAAGTACGATAACCGTAAGGCAAAGTGTAATGGGAATGGTAATTAATATGGTTGCGCTGGCCTTTACAGATCTAAGAAAAATAATGGCTACAATAATGGCTAGTGCCAATCCAATCCATAAGCTATCTCGAACGCTTTTAACCGATTCGTTAACAAAATCGGCCTGTACATAATAGGGCTTAATGCTTACGCCAGCAGGAAGCAAACTTTTAAGTTGCGAAACCTTCGCCGTCATCTCTGCAGAAAGATCGACCAGATTTGCATTGGGTTGCTTAATTACCGCAATGAGTATCCCATCCTTCCCGTTGGCATTAATTCGGGTATATTCTACGCTTTGTTGAATATTCACCTTGGCTATGTCACCGATTTTAAGGATACGATTTCCCTTTCTGGTTAAAACCAGTTGCTCTAAATCGCTTTTTGTTTTTACAGTGGCATCAGTAACCGATAAGTAAAGAAAGTTGTTATCGGATAGGTAACCATTTGATTTGATAAAATTGGTTTGGGCAAGTGCGCTAGAAATTTGATCAGGAGAAATACCAAGCGACTGCATTTTCTGCACATCAAGCTCCAGCCAGTATTCTTTGGTTTTGCCACCAATAACCCGAATTTCTGAAACACCATCCACCTGAGATAAAAAAGGCTTGACCGTATAGGTTGCTATTTTTTTAAGTTCTGCCGGCGAAAAATTATGACTCTCCAAACTGTATCCACTAACTGGAAGTATAGATGGATTCATTTTTTCTACCGAAATGTTTACCCCCGCTGGAAGACTGGCCGAAATTTTGGCAATCTGCGATTCTATACGTTGTTGACTTAAATCAATGTCTGCACCAGAGTTCATGTAAGCAGAAAGTTCACAACTGCCTCTACTTGTTGTGCTCCTAACCAGCTGTAAATCTGGAACCTGCTTTACAGCATTTTCTAAGGGGCGGGTAACCGTAACCACCATCTTATCTACAGGCTGAAGCTCGGCCTCAGCAATAATTTTGATTTTGGGAAAAGTTATCTCTGGGAATAATCCAGTTTTTAACTGCTCAAAAGAATAAACACCACCAACAAGGATAATAACCAAAACCGCCAAAATTGGATTTTTATGGGATATGAAGAAATTTTTCATAGCTATCGTTGTATTTTAACCTTGGCTGTATCGGCTATTCCATAATTCCCTGTGCTGATGATTCGATCGTTTTTTGAGAATTTTGGCTCTAATATTTCCGTAAACGAAGTGCTTTCTATACCTTTTTTAACATTGATTTTAACTGCCGTAGAATCGTTGATCATTTTCATTACCCAGAATTCATCCTCAGTTTCGTTAGAAAGTACGGCCGATTTTGGAAGAATCTGCGCCTGCGCATGGTTTAGTTTAGTTAACCTAACTTTAGCCACCAATCCTTCAGGAATCTCTTTTCCGGCTGAAACTTTAATAATATAGCGCTGAGTTTGAGCCAACGAATCAACAGATGGCATGGTACCCGATACAGTTCCAGCAAGCTTAGTTCCATCAGGCAGTAAAATCTCCAAAGTTTTATTCTGATGGATAATCTGATTCAGTTCGTAAGGAAGATCGAGCAAAAAAACCAGGCTATTGCGATTGCTAATGGTTGCCAGTGCCTCTCCATCCTGTACATAATCTCCGTTTTGATGGTTAACCTGAACAATGGTTCCGGCCTGTCCCGATCTGATGTTGGAAACCCCAGAAAATTTAAAGTCAGGATCGAGTTTATTTACCGTATTTCCGATAGAACGTGCTTCCTTTGTAATTAGCGAGAACAATAATTGCCCGCTCCCAACCTGTTGTCCGGTCTTTGCATTGGTCTGCTTAACATATCCATTAATATTTGCCTTAACGAAACTCTTTTCCAGATAAGCCGAAACGGCTGAAAGTTCTACATATTCTGAAAGCGAGCTATCTCTTGGACTTGTTACTTTTACTGGAGTAACAGGCGATGGTGCTTCTGTTTCATCTATAGGATCTGCACTGTGGCATGCTGATAAAGAAAATATAAGCAGAACTGCACCATACATAAATCTTAAATATTTTTGCATCATTTTATCTGTTCCAGTAGTTAAGTTGATTAATCAGTTTCAGTCGGTTTATATTTGTCTGCCTTAAAAGGTTTTGTGCTGACAGATAGTTGTTGATTGCTATGATAAAATCGGAGACCTTCAGATCTCCGGTATGGAGCAATTTGCCATCTACATCTATCAATCCTTTGCTAAAGCGAATCTGCTCGTTAATTTTTTCGAAAAGCGCATCGGTATCGGTAATCTGCTGACGAATAAGGCTAAGTTGTTGGGTTTGCTGACGAAGGAAAAAATCTCGATAATAAGAAACCGTATTGGATGAAATCGCCAGCTTATCGTATTGCATTTTTTTCTGGTTGCCATCATAAATGGGAACAGAAAAAGTAAAGCCCACGCTTGCACCGAAATTTTTATAGGGTTGAAAAACCAGCGATGAACTGTATCCACCATTGGCATAAACACCCAGCTTTGGCTTATAATTAAGATCAATCCCTGCCTTTAAATTCGAGTTTTTTAAACTGTCTAATTCAAAACGTTTTACAAAAAAGTTATTGGTTAACGCTTGTGGTTCGCTCGGTAACTTCGGCTGGGCAAGTCGGGCCCGAACGGTATCAGTTATACCTGCAAGATAGTTGAGCATGGCATAATCATTTTTAAATTGAAGTTCTGCCTGTTTCAGGCTCAGCTGTTGTTGTTGCAACGTAACCAAAAAAGTTAAATATTCTGATTGTTTGTAAATGTTGCTACGGGTAAGGGTTTTCAGCAATTTTTCTTCCTTATCTAAAAGGACAACAACCTCTCTATTAAAATCTACCTGCTCCTGACTTGCAAAGGCAGTAATGTACTGATCGGCAATGGCTTTATTGAGATCGTATATCGATAGCTGTGTGGCATATCTAATAGAATCACTTTGAATCTTAATTCCCTGAAGTTGATTGTTGATCCGTTTTTTATTTAGCAAATCGTAATTTACATTAAGCATGGCTTCCAAAGCCTGCCCATTGGTAATCACCTCATCATAACCATAACCCCGGATAATGGGCGCATACATACTGGCACCTGTACCGGTTACTTGTGGCTTTGCCGTAGCTTTAACAATAAGGCTATCTATGCCGGCTGATCTGCGTTGGTTTTCGAAATCTTTTAACACAGGGCTAGAAATCCGGGCTTGCCCAAGATAATAATCCAGATTTTTTATCGGTTCCTGAGCCATAGCAACCTTAGCCAACATCACAAGAAAAATAATAGCAAGTGTTTTACAGATGGTTCGCATTTAGGTTTTATTTAATTTATCCTTCATAATTTTTCCAATCTGTTAGCTAAACTAAGATTCAATTATGGAGAAATTCTGAAGATTTAATCGTCGGTATTTAATGGGTTTAGGTTCACCCTAAAACCGTCCCGATAACATGAGTCCGTTGGTTCCGGGTTGGTGGAAAGGCATCAAGGTAAAATTCCCTGCTTTTTTTGTTGTAAAAAGGCTTTTCATATACGGATATACCAAATAAGCTATTTTTGTTGATGCAATACCAAAGCCAGCTCCGGCAACAACATCACTAAACCAGTGCTTGTTATTGTACATCCTTAGTGTTCCTGTAGCTGTTGCAACAAAATATCCGGCATAACCAATCCAAGGGCTCACATCCTTATATTCCTGATGCAAAAATTCTGCAGCCATAAATGCGGATGCGGTATGCCCCGAAGGAAATGAATTATTGCCATTATTATTGGGGCGTTCTCTTCCAACGCCTTGTTTAACAAAATGGGTAGACACACCCATAATGGCCGCCGAGGTAACGTAAAGCATAGACGCATCAAACAAATTGTGTTTTCCCTTTACGCCAGAAAGATTTAAAGCATATACTGCGGCGGCTGGTGCAAATTGAAGGTAATCATCTACATGGGCAGCAAAAAGTGGGTGATCTTCTTGAAGCTCTGCCTTTGTACTCACATCCAACTGCATCAGCGCACCATGATCATATACCGCAGCAAAACCATAACCCATTAAAACAGCTGGAGCAATAAAAGCAACCGGTTTAAATTTGCTTTTTGGTATCGGGTTCCCTGCATACCACTTGGCCGTTGAATCTACAGGAGCAATAGAAGCAGAATCTATAACCTGTGCGGAACAAACGGAAAAAAAACCAATGGACAGTAATAAGAAAAAAAAGAATCTGCGCATGGATTAAGATTTTACCAAGTTTCCTTTTGCATCAAATAACAAATCCTTTCCTTTCACTTCGGCCTCATAGCATACGCTTCCATCTGCCTTTGTAATTTTCGCAGCTTCTGCAATTTTTTTACCTTTTAATTTGGCAAGAACCGGAGCCGGAAGTTCGTGGGCAGCGATTGAAATTTCGGTTTCCAATAACGCTCCAACAGGCGAATAAACCTCTGAAGTTTCTTTACCATTTAGTACGAAACCTGCCTCGTAATTGGATTTCTCCATTTCCCATTTTACACTTGTAGATGCGTGTGCCTTTTGGAATGCTGATTTAACTGCAGCTGGTATTTTGGTTGCGCTGATTTTCTGAGCCTGAGAGGAGATCACCGTCCCACCCATCAATAACAAAATTCCGAATAACTTTTTCATAGTTCTAATTTTTTAATCAAAACTATAAGTCAATTTTGTAGTAATCCTGTAGTTAATGTGAGTTATGGGTATTATTTTTTTGAATTATGCATTTACATTTAGCTAAGCCAAAGCAGAAAATCCCCGTTCTACCAATAATCGGCCTAACAAATTTTTCGGGAAGCACGGATAAAGCCCTTGCACTAACTTTAAAAGAAAAATTTTCAGCTGACAATTTTTGTTACTTTTTGTTGTCAAAAAGTAAAAAGCCCGTCTGGCCAAGACAACAAAAATGTTTTAAATCGCTACAAATGGCTTTTTTTCAATTAACAAAGTTAAATAGACCGATAACTCACTCTAGTTAAAGTACTTAACTCAGAATAATTTCAAAAAAATGCATGCCATCTGAATTGCTATATTCAATATCGAATCCGTAAAGATTACAGATCTGTTTGCTGATGGCAAGTCCAAGCCCCATACCTTCCGATTCTGTTGATTTTGAAAAACGATCAAACATCCTATTTTGAAGATTGGAGGTTTTACCCGTATTGGAAACCGTAAGCCGATCTGCCGAAAGGCTTACCCTGATTTTTCCGCCGGCTATATTATGCCTAACCGCATTGCTAAAAAGATTGTTTAATAAAATATCGGCCAGGTAACGGCTCATATTTACCTTTCGTGAGGATAAATGGAGCGATACATTAAGTTTGTCTCGCTCAAAAAGTTCTTGAAACTGGCGGGTTTTAAGTTCGATCATTTCCTTAAAATCAATTTCCTGCGTATCTGAAATTAAGTTGTTCTCGATCTTAGCCAATAACAATAAGGATTGATGAAGTCTGGAAAGCCTACCCGTTGCTTGGTAGATGTCTTCCAACAGAGCGCCCTGTTGCTCAGTAAAAGATTCTGTCTGGAGTAAAGAATCAAGCTTTGAATTGATTACGGCCAAAGGTGTCATCATTTCATGCGATGCATTATCGGTAAAGCTCTTAAGCTCTTTATAATCTTGCCTAACTTTTTCGGCCATTGCATTTACCGATTTATTTAGCTCGTTAAATTCATCAATTCGTGTTGGTTCTTCTATGATGTATTCCATTTTGGTTACCTCAAAAGCTTTCATACGATGGAGAATGGCATAAAAAGGTTTCCAAAGCCTATTTAAAACAAAACGATTGATCAATAAAAGTGTAATCAGTAAAAAAATCATCACCGCTAGGGTAATAAGCAGAATAATCCGAACCAAATCTTCTGATTCGACACGCGATTTGGTAATGGTTACGATGATGGTTTTGCCATTAAGATTAACAGTTGTTACCAAGCGTCTGCCAGGTTCCTGTTCATTTTCTTTTGGGTTTAAGTAAGTGGTGTAACTAAACTCCCGAATGTCATCAGTATTACTTTTAGGCCTACGATAAGAAACCTGCTGATCTAGGTAGGTTGCTGGCAAAGGTAATTTTTTGTATGTACGGGTGTACTGCCTGATCTCATTCTCCTCAACGGCCAAATCCTTATCAAGTTTATTGGTCAATATCAAGTGGATAAATAAATAGTAAATTATCCCAGTAATAATGAGAACCACAATTGAAGTTAAAATATTGACTCTGTTGTAACGGGTAGATAATTTCATTGGTCGCTAAATTTATAGCCTATTCCATAAACCGAACGCAAATAGTCTTTTGCACCTCCCTCACTAAGTTTTTTCTTTAGATTTTTAACGTGGGTATAAATGAAATCGAAATCATCCGATAAATCCATTTCATCGCCCCAGAGATGTTCTGCCATGGCATTCTTGGTAACCACTTTGTTCCTGTTAGATAGAAAATAAACCAGCAGATCAAACTCCTTTTTTGTTAAACCCACTTCGGTTTTACCAACAGTTGTTTTCATGGCCACAACATCTACATTAATGTCATTAAAGGTAATAATGTTGTTTCCGTCAAAATTTTTCCGCCGTACTATGGCACTTACCCTTGCCTTAAGCTCCGAAAGGTGAAAGGGCTTAACCAAATAATCATCTGCTCCAAGATCAAGCCCAGCCAATCGATCATCAAGAGAATGCCTGGCAGATATAATTAAAACACCATCTTTCTTTTTAGAATTTTTAAGATTGGTTAAAAGTTCAAGTCCTTCTCCATCAGGAAGACCGAGATCCAATAAAATACAATCGTAGTTATACAGCGATATTTTTTCTGATGCCGAAGCAAAATTTACGGCATGTTCACAAATGTTTCCCTCGCCTGTAAAGTAATCGAGGATACTTTCGTAAAGTGCAGGTTCATCTTCTATAACCAAAATTTTCATGGTGTAAATTATCAAATTAAGCCGAAATTATAAAGCCTTTCTAACACTAGAACCCGCTGTGGCGACATTTAAAATCGGAGATTAAGTAATTCTTTTAAGTAACAGGGATATGTTATCTGCTTTCTTTTCCTGTAAAACTGTTTTTCCAAATATGGTAAAGTATTCGTGCTGCTGAAGCATATGCAGATTAAGTTTATCCCATGCAAGCTGGGAATATTCCAAATCGAGATTTTCTTTCCACTCTGCTTTTAACCTACTGGCATAATCCTGATAGTTTTTAAGTGAAAAATGAAAGAAATCGGCATCGCAGATCACAGCTTCAAGCTCATTTGTAGGGTTTTGAGGGAACTTTGTTGCCAAAATACAGTTCCTAACCATTTCTGTTCTTTTCGCATCAAAACCGTTTTGCATTAAAAATGCAGTGGCTATATTTGCGCTCGCTTCCTCATGACCTGCATATTTTTCAGTGTACCCTACATCATGCAAAAACGCTGCAAGGATAACCACCAATTTCTCCTCTTCTAAAAGTCCAATGGCATTCCCTATAATTTGAACGCCCTCTACAACAAGTAATGTATGTTCTAAGTTATGGAAATACATTTTCTCTGAAAGCCTATTTCTCAGCTGTTCCCTAACGAAATTTTCCACTCTGTTTAATAGCGGTTCAACTGTTTTGTTCATTCAGATTAATTTAATCTGGTGCAATAATAAAGGTGAATTCTGGAGTAAATCTGTAGCAACAATTTGATTTTGGATCGAGATTCAACTTTACTACAGAATTGAAAGGTATATTGGAATTTGAACTTTAATTTTTGAAATATGTGGAAATATTATGCAATCTTATCGGCATTCTTTGCGGCAGCAACAGCAATATTGGCCAAAATCGGGATAAAAGGTGTAAACGGAAACCTAGCAACAGCCATTAGAACCATTGTAATCCTTTTTATTGCCTGGGGAATTGTGCTGGCCAGCGGAGAAATTTCCGAACTGAAAACACTTAGCAAAAACAACCTCATCTTTCTTGCACTTTCAGGTATAGCAACAGGCCTCTCCTGGATCTTTTATTTTAAGGCTTTAGAAACTGGAAATGTTTCTAAAGTTGCGCCAATTGATAAATTGAGTGTTGCAATTGCAATGGGACTTGCATTTTTAATTCTCAGAGAACCAATTGATACTAAAACGTTAATTGGTGGGCTAATGATTGTTGGTGGAAGCTTGGTTATTTTATTGTAACTCCGAACCATAATCGCTACTTATTTTACCCAAAGCCGATTACTAACCTGAATTACAAAAAGCTTTTAAAAACTTATTAGTATTTTTGCGCCCATGATTTTTTACAAAACCGAAGAACAAGTAGAACTGATGCGAATCAGTGCACTTTTAGTAAGCGAAACCCTATCCGAAATCGCGAAGATCTTACGTCCAGGCTTACAAACTATTGAAATTGATAAACTGGCGAATGAATTTATTTTGGATAATGGCGCTGTACCATCATTTTACAATTACCACGGCTTCCCTCACCACATTATAACCTCGGTAAATGATGTTGTGGTACACGGTTTTCCAGGTAAGGAAACCTTAAAAGATGGTGATATTATTACGGTTGATGTTGGAGTAATCAAGAACGAATATCACGGAGACCATGCCTACACCTTCGTAATTGGCGATGCAAGTGAAGAAGTTTTAGATCTGGTAAGAACAACAAAAGAATCACTTTTTGTAGGTATAAAAGAAGCCGTTGTGGGTAAAAGGTTAGGTGATATCGGTTTTGCGATTCAAAATCATAATGAAAAGAAGGGATATGGTGTTGTAAGAGATTTTGTTGGCCACGGACTTGGAAAAAGCATGCACGAAGATCCGCAGGTACCCAACTATGGTAAAAGAGGCAGTGGTTTATTGCTTAAGGAAAATCTGGTATTGGCAATCGAACCCATGATTAATCTCGGTAAAAAGGAAGTATTTATCGAAAAAGATGGGTGGACAGTGAGAACGAAAGATGGAAAACCTTCGGTACACTTTGAACATGATGTGTGCATTAAGAAAGGTGAAGCACTTATTTTATCTGATTACACACCTATTGAGGCTGCAGAAAAAAACAATGCAAATCTGAAATTAAGCTCCTAATCGTTAATGATAAAACAAATCCCGAATCAGGTTTGATGCTTTTTAAATGGCAAACAAGCCTGAAATAAAATAAAATTAAGGTGCTCAAATTGAAATAATTCTTTTGAACACCTTAAAATGGAGCGCGAAAAATTTATTTGAATTTTATCTCATCAAAGCTTTGCCCATAAAGCTTAGCAAAACTTTGGTCGGCATGCAGATGGTTGCGGTTCTGCTGAACCTGGCGATGTTTATTCCATAGAAATTTCCCTTTAAATCAAATACGGGCGTTCCACATGCTGTGGGTTTAATGGCGCCATCCTGCGCAAAAACCTGCTCGAAACCATCTCTCCTCACGGATTTTCCACCTTCAAATTGCTCTGCAGGATGATTAAAAACAGCCTGTGCTTTTTGCTCTAGAGGAATAATCTTGGTTTTTTTTATGCCATCACTAGTCCATTCAAAAGTCACTTCATCATCTGCCCAAAAATTAAGAATTGCCGGTGCAAACTCATTGGCTTTGGTTAGGCTTTTACCATTAATGGAAACAAGCTCATTTCCTACTTTTAAACCTGCTCTACCTGCCGGACCATCTGGTTTAATTAATGAAAATTGAATTGGACTAGAATTGTAAACCACCATCGCACCCAAATAAGCCTGACTAACTACCTTTGGCAAACTAAAGACAGAACTACTTAAAATGCAATGAGTTAAACCACCATCTGGCATAACGGTATATAAAAACTTTCCCATTTCAATTTTTTGTTCATTGCCAGCCGAACTCAAATGGATTCCACCGTCTATATTTTTATCGGTCTGCAGAAGTATCAAATCATCATCTTGGTCTTTTGCAATTATCTTTAGGGGCATTTTTACACCACCCATAACCACCACCGGATTAGAGCCCACCATGGTGTTTTTGCTAAAAAATACCTGCTTTTTTTCTCCGTTTAAACTTTGAAAATTAATAAGCGTTGCCCCGATATTTGCCAACGAACCTTTGAGATTGCTCTCTATAACGAAACTAACATTAGAAGCGGGCTTAATCCGGCTAAAATCTGTTTTTAGAAGCATTGATTCATTCTCCTGCTGGATAATCTTTTGCATTGGATCAACCGCAACGCTGTCTTTATTTTCTGGAAAACGATTATAATTATACCCTAAGTTTAGAGCTGTCCAATATTTTCGATAAAGATCAATCGGAATTTCGAAATTTTGATCTTCAGATACATCGATTGCACTATGCAGCCCGATAACCCTACCCATATAATCAAACAATGGCCCACCAGAATCGCCCGGTTCCATTTTACAGCTCGAGCGTATAAAGCCATAGGTATTTCTCACTTCTTCAATTCTTCCTAAGCGCAGGGTTGGCAAGTTTTGGTTCAAACTCTCCGGATAAGATATACTGATGCAGGGCTCATTTTTAACTAAACTGGAAGAAAAACCCATTTCTGCAAAGGGCCAAACCCCTTTATCCACAATTTTCATCATACCCACATCAGGTATACCGGGTGTTTCCTTATTGTCTATTCTCCCCAAAGCCATTGCGATACATTCTTTTCCATCGGGAAAAAAGACCTTATAATTTTTTCCAGGGATAATGGTATGCGCAGCGGTAAGGATATATCCATCAGCAGATACTACAACTCCACTAAACTGAGCACTTGTGCGCTGGTTTTGCTGTACGTCAAACCCCCACATCCGAACACTTGCGCCATACGCTTTTTTAACTGCTGTGTTAATTTTAGTTTGAAATTTATCAATTTGCTTAGTCTGCGCATCAACATAGTGGTTAAAGCACAACAATAAAATTAGAGTGAAAAGACTTGGTTTTATTTTCATTGTTAAATTTTATATTTAATCAAGATCGGCAATAAAAAAGGTATGGCCATTTTATAGACCATACCGATCGCATAGGTAAATGAGTAATTAATTTTTTTTAGCTTCCTATAAATTTGCTTAATTAAATAGTTCTGCAAGTTTTTTATTTAAGGGTTCCCCTCTTAAACCATTTCCAATAATTTTGCCTTGAGCATCTACCAAGAAACTTGCAGGTACCGCACGAACGCCGTACAAACGGCCAACCTCGTTATTCCAGCCTTTCAAATCGGAAACATGCAACCAGTCCAGTTGATCTTTTTCAATGGCTTCCAACCAGCGCTCCTTAACGTTATCTAACGAAACAGAGATAATTTCGAAACCTTTATCTTTATATGTTTTATATTGTTTTACCAGGTTTGGGTTTTCCGCTCTGCATGGTCCGCACCAGCTTGCCCAAAACTCTACCAATACAACTTTTCCTTTTAAACCAGCTAGAGAAATCGGTTTACCGACTACATCGTTCTGGGTAAATAAGGGCGCTGGCTTTCCAACAGCTGTAATTTCATTTGCTGAAATCCGCTGTGCAAGTTCTTTGCCCATATCCGTGGTTTGATATTCTTTTTTCAGTGCATTAAACAAGGGTTGCACCTTTGCTACATCCACCTTACTACCCGCAGCTTCAGAAAGTGCGACAAGCGCAAAATAAGATTCGGGGTGTTCTTTCGCGAAAACGAACTGTTTATCTGTACGATTTTGGATGTTTTTTCTAAAACGCAGATCAACATGACTTTTAAAGGTACTGTCTTTCTGCTGTTCTGGGGTACCGCTGTTAAAATCGGCATTCACAGCTTTGGTAAGCGCCATGATGGTACCACCGATTGCTTTATTGTAAGCATCATATTCCTGATATACCTTAGAACCGGAAAATATCGCGTTTTCTAAAGAATCCTTTGAAGTAATCGTTACCTGTTCTTTTCCAAAATAGAAATAGATCACGTCGCCAGTGTAAACCGCTTTTCCTTTTCCTCCTCCTGAGTGATCGAGCGCCATCCGTGCATATGAATTGCCAGAAACATAGCCGGTAAATTTAAAACTGCCGTTAACCAAAGCAACAGAATCTTCATGTCCTACACCATTATCCATGTAATCGATATATGCCATGGCAGGTTTTCCTAAATTCCCGATTTTTCCCGTTAAGCTAAAATTCGGAGTCTGCGCCCAGGCCATTACTGGCAACAAAAGAACGCTTAATACTAATTTTGATATTTTCATTTTCGTGTTTATGTTAAAGGTTTGAATAAGGCTTTTGGGCCAATTGTTATTTTCGGATTACGATATCTACAGGAGCTCCCGGTATACCATTAATGGTTTGTGTAATTACTCCGTTTTTGCCAACGCTTACATCAACCGTATAAACGGCGCCGGCTGCACCAACCGTAAGTGTGTTGTCGTCTGTACTAATCTTAAGCATAGATACCTTTTTGCCACCAAAGTCTGCATCCAGAACTCTCAAATCTTCGTTAAGCGGATTATACCTGTAAATTTTATCGTTAGAGGTGAAATAGAATACGTTTAAACTGTTTCTTTGCCATTTGGTGTCGGCATTAACCAAGGATGTACCTTTAAAAATGCGCTTGTACTCAGCTTTGATTTTCTTGTTTACCGAATCAAATTGATAGGTGAATGCCAGTTCATAAATACTTCCATCAGCGGCTTTGAAAAATGCATAGTAAGTGCCAGATTGACCAGTTTGCATAAAAAGCAAATTATCCATTCCAATATTCATTGGATCAAAACCTGTTCCTGTTTGATCTACAATATAATCTTTACCGAGATAGCTTCCATCGCCTGCAAAGGTTACAAAACCTTTAGATTTTGTATCAAAAGCAAAGTAGAAAGATCCCGCATGCGTAAAATATTTTGATAATGAATAATCGCCAGCCTGCTCGTTTGCAAACTTGCCGTAATCTGGCGCAAATGGAGCTGTAGAAAGAACGCCCACATAGAGTTTGCCATTTACAACACCAGTTGGCACCGTACCCATATAAGCCTCCAGATAACCGGGAACAATGGTGCCAGGCTGGGTAAAGAACTGGTCGTTAAAGTAACTTTTCCTCAACAGGGTACTGGCATCTAAAACAGGGCTTTTTTTAGTTTGATCGTTGCACAATATCCAAAACTCCTGTTTGGTAATGGGCTGGTATGGAAGCGGATCAGAAAAGTAGAGCTGTACCGGATTATTGGGTAAAACCTCTCCATGAAAAGCATTGTAAATATCTGCGATTACCGTTTTATTATCGGGTTTTATAAATGATAACTTGGTTACCCCATTATCCACAGTCAGCACCAATTTACCTGAGGTAAACTGGGTACTTCCATTTACTTTAAAAGGCAATACATATTTAAGTCCATTACGTTTATCGGTAATAATCAGCTTTGCTGTACGTAAACCAGGACCCAGATTGTAAACAATTCTTAGTGGATATCCTGTATAAACGGCTTCGCGAAGTTCTTCCTGTACGGTAATTCTCCACTCATAAGATAAATCGGTGAGAGGGTTTGCGCCCTCTAAAGCAACCTTTGGCTTTAACACCAGCGAATCACCAAGAAGTGCTGCAAAGGTAGAATCCTTGAAAGCACTTAAGGTTGGTTCTGACGGTGGATGATAATCGTAATTGCCCAAATCCTTTTTACAGGCCGTATATAAACTGGCCACAATGGCCAGTATTAAAATCAGTTTTAATTTCATCTTACTTTGTTTTAATGAAATGTTAAATAATAATTTGTTTTCCGCTCTCATCAATAAAGAAATAGCCGTTTACAGCTGCAAAGTATTTTAAGGTATAGCGCTTGGCAGGTGTGGCTTCGCTGTAGAAATCGTAATCGTTTGTGCCATCGGTTTTCTTGGTTAGCACATACCCCTTAGTTGGATTTCTTGCAATCCAGGTTGCCGGATCTTTAAGAAAAACCCTAAAGTTTTCGATATAATACAGGGTTCTCGGAATCTCTAAAAAGGCATTGGGTTTAGACATGTCTACCAAATCAACTGTACCTGAAGAGATCAAAAAGAGCTGATGTTTGATCCTGCCATACTCCCCAAGTGAAGATTCCCAATACATCCACCAAGCTGGTTTCTCCAATCGATTGGAGAAAATAATCTTCTTGCTTCTAAGTGCAACCGGTAGATCAGCAGAAAAATCTCCGCCCGAAACCGTTCTAAATCCAATGGTTACAGATTTATTCGACAGAGCATCATCCGTGTTTTTGATGATTAATGGAATTTTTGTTTTCCCAGAATCAGCAGGCAAAGTATACGAAGCTTTTAAAGCCTCGTAATGAATTCCTTTTACGGCTGTTGTTGAAGAATCTACAATATTTAGCACAAATTGTCTAGTATGCGAAACCCGTGGACCAGTAACTACAATTGGAACCCATAGGGTATCCTGCGCCAAACTTGGATTGTATGCGAACGAATAACTTAGCGTTGTGGTGTCCTGATTCCCATCTTTATCCAGATAGCGGAGATAAACATTATCCTTTGATTGATAAGGCATCATCTCGTTTTTTTTGCAGGCAAATAATATCATGCTCAAAAGCAAAATATAAATGATATTCTTTTTCATCTTTATTGTCTGTTTAGGTTAATTTCTATAAGCCTGCTCATCTACCGGAAGTGGAAAAACAAAAAGCTTATCCGATGGCTGGTAGATTAATCCAGTAGTGGTAATGATATTTAAATTAAGACGCTTGTGCATAAAGAAATTTTGGCTCTCACCGTAAAATTCCTTGCGGTACTCTCCTTCCAGCTCGTTAATAAAATCTGATTTCGAAATACCGGCACTTAAGCTTGCGCCAATGCCTCGATGTGTGCGGAGTGTATTGAAATAATCTACAGCAACGCCCGGATTGGTATCAAAGCTTGCCTCGGCCGCAATCATGTACATTTCGCTTAAGCGCAAGGCAGGTGCTACAAGTGGATGCAGATTCTCAATCGGACTAGAATTTACAAGATATTTCTGCAGGTAAAATCGATCTGTATTGCCCGCACTTTTTACAATTCTAAACCATTGTTTGTACCGCCAGTCATCAGCGCCCACTGTGCCCAAATTATATATCGCGTTAATTTGATCGGCTGTTGCGGAGTAATCTGGGTTATCTCTAGAAAAAAGCCCAATTAACTGATCCTGAGACTTTGGAATAAACCAGCCAAACAAAATCTCGTTATAAAATATCCGGTCTCGTTTTGCAACATCTGCATTAAAGAAATCTTCCTTAATTGTCCATGGAAATTTTAAAGATTCTATTACTTCTTTTGCACTGCTTAAAGCATTTGCATTATCCGATTTATACAGATAAACCCGAGCCAATTCGCCTACAACCGCATAATAATTCATGCGATGTCTCCTGTTTTGCAGAAATAGAGATCCATTTTTCAGCTCTGTGGTCTTCTCTCCTTTTGGATAACCCACAACATAAGTTCCTGGAATTATGGGATCAATCGTTTTTAGCAAGGTCTTCGCCTGTTGCAAGTCTGCAATCACCTTGTCCATAATTTCAGATACGGTAGAGTAAGGTGTGGTTTTGGTACTAACCGTAGTTACATAGGGCATGGCCTTAAAAGAGGGATTGTTTTTAAAAGAGGTACCAAACATCCTCAGTAAATCGAAATGCATATAGGCACGCAATGCCAGCGCTTCCCCTTTAATAATCTCATAGTTATGATCCCTAAACAAACCTTTGCGTTCATCTATCACTTCCAAAATCTGGTTTACATTGCCAATAGATTTGTAGGAGCTTGTCCATATGGTGTTTATCTTATCAACAAAACTTGGAAGGGTGTAATCGAAGGCCGCAATCCTTTGGTAGTTGCCATCGCTAAACTGATAGTTCTGCGCCATAATATCCAGATTGCTAAAGGTTAAATTTCCGCCATACAAATTAGTGCTGGCAAAGCCTACATAGGCGCCGTTTAAAGCCTCCTTAAAGCCTTCTTCGGTAGTAAACAGCTCTTCTTTAGAAACTTCGGATTCCGGCTGGATATCCAAAAACTTTTTACAGGAAGAAAAAGCGATAAGCGTGAATAATATAAATATGTATTTTTTCATTTTCTTAGATTTAGAATGAGGCCAATAATGAAACCGTTAAACTCCGTGCAAAAGGATAGCTTGTGCCTCGCTCCATTTGAATGCTTGAAGTTCTAAAAATGTCGTTCAAAGTCATGGTAGTTCGTAGATTTTGGAAGCCGATCTTTTTGATTAATTCCCTTTTAAAATCGTAGGAGAGATAGATTGATCTAAGCTCCAGCAAATTGTCTTTTTGCACAAACCTCGATGAAACATTGGTAATCGATAAATCAGCAATATTTTTAAAGAAAGTCTGATCGCCAGGCTTAATCCATCTTTGATCCAATACCCTACTATCTACGTTAAAGCGTGGATCCGCATTTTCTATTCTGTCTACCAATGTCTGATTATAGCTATACCCGCCAAAACGATAGTAAAAACTTAGGCTTACCATAAAATTTCTGAAACCAATATTGGCCGATAGGTTGCCCTCTGCTTTCGGTGCGCCATCAGCAACGGGCATAATGTCTTTCACATCCCATACATAACTTAGGGTTCCATCCTTTTTCAAAAAGATTTCCTTTCCGTTTTCTGGATCAATTCCCAATGAACGAACTGCATAAATAGCCGATAAAGACTGTCCCTCATTGTAGCGCAACAATGGTGTAGATTGCGCTTTTTTATCTGGGTTGGTTTGATACTGATCAATCTTATCATTAAGTGTTTTTAACGAATTAGAAAGCTTTACCAAGGTATTAACATTGTGGGCCAAATTACCCGTAATGTTAATGTTGAAATCTTTGTTTCTGAATGCATTTGCCGTTAAATACAACTCATAACCTTCATTGGCCATATCGCCCAGATTTTCTTTGTAGGTTGTAAAACCGGTTGATGGCGATAAGTCGATATCGGTAATTAATCCCTTGGTTAGCTTATAATAATACCTCGGCGAAATGACAAAACGATCCTTAAATAAGCCCAAATCGATTCCAACATCATAAGTCTTTGTTTTCTGCCACTGTAAATTACTGTTTCCATACCCCAGAACCTGTGCACCTAAACCGGTAGAATACCAGTTCGATGGATCATATTGATAAATAGATCTGGATAAATAAGCCGGGAAAGAAACCGAACCTACAATACCAGTGCTTGCTTTTAAACGCAACTGACTAACCACCTTCACGTTTTCCATAAAAGGTTCTTTGTGCATATTCCAGCCTATACCGGTTGACCAAAAGGGAGCAAATCTTTTATTGGAGCCAAAGGCTGATGAACCCTCGTATCTGAAAGATGCATCCAAGAGATATTTATTTTTAAAAGAATAATTGCCCGAGAAAAATGCACCGGCCAATCTATTTTCGGAAACATTACCGCCTGGTGCAGAATTTTCTTTATAAATCCGGGCAAAGCCGATATTGGTAAAACGATCGTTAGAAAAACCCTGCGCCTCAATAAATTTATCATCGCTTCTAACTGCAACCACATTTGTACCGAGCACCAAGTTAAAATACTGATCGCCTATTTGTTTATTATACCCCAAAGTGGCTTTTCCATCAATCGCCAAACGGTCACTTTCGCTCAGCGCATAAGAGCCTTTATTGTTTAACTTATCGCTTGCATAAGCATAAAAAACACTGCTTAATGGCGAGACAAATTTATCTCCGGTAGTTTTGCTTTTGTTTAAGCTAATCTGGCTTTTAAAAGTTAAACTAGGTGTAAGTTTCCAGTCTACAGAGAAAGCATCAATTAACTCTAAGTTTGATGATTTATCAAAACTGGCCAAACTGCCTTCAAAAAGCGGATTAAAAACATAGGTAGTTTTAATTTGATCTGGCCCATTCTGATGTGTATCTACCCTCCAGTTGGCAATTTCCTGAATTAAATCTCCATTCTGATTGGTTTTCGGATAGTATGGATTCATCCGTACATAGGTAGAAAAGTCGCCGTAAGGAGAATTATTTCCATTAACCTGTGTAATACTAATCTCGTTTCTAAACAACAGTTTGGAACTTGGGTTGTAGGTAAAATTCATACCCCCACTGTAGCGATTGCGATCTGATTTTTGCATAACGCCGGGTTGGGTTTCGTAACGCAAATCAACCCCATATCTAAATTTTTGATCGCCACCTTGTACGTAAATAGAGTGTTTCTGGCGATAGGCATTCCTCAGCGCTTGAGACAACCAATAGGTATCAACCCCACTGGCCACATTTTTAAGCCTTGCAAAATATTCAGCATCCAGCTGATCTTGGTTATAAGCAGTTGTTAAACCGCCATCATATAAACCCGCCAGTTTTTCGTAAGCCAGTTTATCCGCAGCATTTAAAACATGATAATCGGTTAAATCTGGTGCATTGACACTTAATTCATAGTTGTACGAGAGCTGAAGTTTTCCCGCAATGGGTGCTTTCGTTGTAATTACAATTACGCCATTGGCCGCTCTTGAGCCATATACGGCAGTCGCCGCCGCATCTTTTAACAACGTTACAGATTCAATCCTGTTGATATCGAGATCGGTTACCTTTTGGAGTGTAACTTCGAAGCCATCCAACATAAAAGCCGGAAGATTGTAATTGCTCGAAAGGTTATTTCGATCGAGTATGTTCTCCGTATCTTCTATGGATGGCAGAGCTGTTGCCCCACGTACATTAATTTTTGGTAACGCATTCGGATCAGAACCAAATAGATTATTGTCAAGTACCTTAAACGAAGGATCGAAACTCTGGATACTCTTTAATAAATTCTGCGGATTGTTTTTCTTGAGCTCATCTCCACTTAGAGTAATGGCGTTTCCCGTATAGTTTTCTTTTTTAATGGTTTGATAACCGGTAACCACAACATCGTTCATCTGTGTAAGCTTGGAAGCCAGCTTGATGCTCAGGTTCTTATTGCTGGTAACTTTGGTTTCAAAGAGTTCATAGCCAACATAGCTAAAAACAAGAATCGTTCCTTCGTCTACACTAATTCTAAATTCGCCCTTATCATTGGTCATGCCAATACTTGAACCATTTTTAATTGAAATGTTTACGCCCGGCAGTGTTTCGCCTGTAGATTTGTCTGCAACCACACCCTTAATTTCTATTTTGGAAATGGGACGGTTATTTTGATCCGGCAAATTTTCTTTATTACTGATTACAATTGTTTTGTTAACAATATTAAAACTCAAGTCCTGCCCTTTTAAAGAGGCACTCAATGCTTCCGTTAATGAGGCATTCTTAAGTTCGATAACAACATCAGGTCTACCCTGCAGCAACTGCCCTTTATAGAAGAAAAAATAACCGGTCTGTTTTTTAATTTCTTTAAATACGCTTTTAAGCGAAGTAGTTCTACGCGATAGGGTTACGGTTTGAGAAAAGCTGGCTGCCGATAAATGCATGGCACCAACAAGTAAAAGAATTGTAGTCAATTTCATGACCAATAAAAATTTAATCCTTACCCTCCGCATTTCGCATGCGGGGTTGTAAAGGGTAGTTAATTTCATACCTTTGTATTGAATGAGGTTAATAAATAGCAGCTTGCTTCGAAACCCAGCTGCTGGCCCAAATTTCTACCGGAAGCGTTCAAGCGCTTTCGGTTTTTTTTTAAGGTACGATTCTAAATTTCTGGTAATTTTTTCATCATAAAGTTTAGTTTGGTGGTTAATTGGTTGATTGGTTTTTGAGGTTGATGTTTGTTAATTTATTTCGTTCCTGATATGGTTAATACTTTTCCTTTAATATCTGTATGAACGTGGTTCAGTTCTAAGATTTCAAATACATCAGAAAGATTACTGCTTCGCGGAATCTCGCCCACATATTTTTCGTTTTTGATTTTGCCTTTATACACAACATCTATGTCGTACCAGCGTGAAATCTGACGCATAACCGTCTCCAGATCATCGTTATCAAAAGAAAAAATATTGTTTTTCCAGGCCATCTCTTTATCAAGGTCTACCTGTTTATCTACAATTAGATTATTGTTTTCTTTATTGAATTGAGATTGCTCTCCGGGATGCAGCTTAACATTTGCCAAGCCACTGGTTACTTTTACCGAGCCCTCCAAAAGCGTTGTTTTTACAGCACCTTCATCATTATAAGAATTGATGTTAAAATGTGTTCCCAAAACTTCAACCGTTTCCTCTGCTGTTTTTACTCTAAAGGGTCTGGTTTTATCTTTGAAAACTTCAAAATAAGCTTCTCCATTAAGCTCAACCAAGCGCTCGCCCTTGTCAAAAGAATATGGATATTTTAATGTTGTGGCTGCGTTAAGCCAAACTTTAGAACCATCGGGCAGGCTGATTTGATATTGACCGCCCCTGGGAGTAGAAATTGTATTGATTCCGGAAATATCTGATGCACCCGCTTGGGCAACGTACTCAATTTCGCCGTTTTTAGTTTTGCGGATCAGGATGCCATTTTGATTGGCGATTTGACCCTCTTTTGCATCATCCAGATCTACCTTGCGCCCATCGGCCAAAGTAAGCACTGCTTTGTTGCCACCAGGTAAAACATCTTTTAGTTGCCTCTTGGCTGTAAACTGATTTAGATCGCTTTTGCGATTAACAAAATAAAAGCCAACGGATAAGCAAAGTAAAATGCTTGCGGCAACGCCAACCATTTTTAATAAAGGTAAAATGCTCGGTTTCCTGTTTTTGATCAATAGACTCCAAACCAAATTCTTGCTTTCTTCGATAACAGCCTGGCTGGGTGCCTCCTTTTCCATCGGCATCTGAATGTACCATTCTTCTACAACAGAAATTTCTTCGGGCGTACAATTTCCCGAAAGGTATTTATCCAAGAGTTTTTTGGCATCTTTCTCCATTATAACAAAAATCTAGTTTGGTTGATTACTATATATACGGCGAAGCCATTACCTTGGGGGTAGATGAAAAATAGATTTTTTAAAAAAAACCAGAAAAAGACCTTAAAAATCTTGGAAACGAATAAAATAAAAATTCATTCGGATAAAAATCAATGAATTTTTAATAAAAAAGCGAGATAAACAAATATACCTAAACGAGACTTTAGTATTCTAAGCGCATTTTTTACCTGAGTTTTAACTGTTAACTCAGAAAGGCCCAGTTCTATTGCAATTTCCTTATGCGATTTATTTTCTTTTCTGCTTAAAAGAAAGATCGTTCTCATTTTTGGTGGAAGTGCATTAATTTCCTGCTCAATTAGCGAAGCCATCTGTTTTTCTCTCACCAAATGATCGGTAAGCACATGATCCTGATCTAAGAAACTTTGTAGGGAATCAACATATTTATGCTCTACCTTTTGATGGGCGAAAACATCTAAAATTCGATTCCGAACAGCAGTATACAAATAGGCAGAAAGATTGCCATGCTGTTCCAATTGCCCTCGCTTAAGCCATAACGTTTCAAACAGTTGATGCACCACGTCTTTAGCCTCTTCCTCATCATTTAATCGCTTGCTGGCATGAATAAAGAGCAGCCCGAAAAAGCGATTGTAAATTTCTGTATACGCCTTCTCATCATTCTTGCTGAGCAAAAACGCCAATTCACTATCAGAAAGGGAATTATAGGAATACATAATAAGGATTACGCAAAGATAATATTAAATAAACCGAAATTCTAACGCTGTTTACGGTTCAAAAGGGAGCGGCTGAAATCATCAAAATAGGTTTCAATTTGCACATCACTATAGCTGTTATATCAAATTTCAGCTAGATTTCTTTATCATCCTTTTTATCAGTATGCAAATAAACCTCTTGCTGTGGAAATGGCACTTGAATTTGATTGGCTTTGAACGCTTGATTGATGGATATTAACAAATCACTGCGGGTAGGATTATTTTCTGACATATGTTTGGTCCAAAAATAAATCTTGATATCAATTGAACTGGCTCCGAACTGTTCAAACTGTACTACAGGAGCAGGCGTTTTACTAATTCTTTCTTCTGCTTCAAGGATCTCCCTTAAAAGCTGCCTACATTTTTCCAAGTCAGTATCGTAAGCAACACCAATAACTAGGGCCACCCTTTTTCGATTGCCGGCTAATGTCCAGTTCATAAGATGAGAATTTAGCAAATCACCATTGGGCATAACCAGATCTGCACCATCCCAGGTGGTGATTACACTACTTCTAAATCCAATAGATTTCATGGTACCGCCCTGACCATCAACATCAACAATGTCGCCAACGTTTACAGGTTTTTCAAATGCAATAATTAAACCGCTCACCAAATTATTAACCAGGGTTTGCAAACCAAAACCAATACCCACGCCCAATGCACCAATAATTATGGTAATCCGATCCATTGGAATACCTGAAGCTGCAATGGCGAGAAATAGACCGGTTGATAGAATAAAAATACGCACCAAAAGCACCCAACTGCCGAGTCTTTGTTTTTTTTGAGCTTTATCTTTACTCATCGTAAGGTGCTCATCCGAAGCAAAAAACGAAACAACTTTCGATACAATAACCGAAATCGTCATGATTGCAAAGAATAAAAATAAGGAGTTTATACTAAACGAATAATCTCCAATGGTTCTGCTTTTACTCAAAAAACCGAGCAAAGGCTGAGACAGGTATTCGAACAATGGAAAATTATGCCCCACTAAAATGATCCATCCAAGAACCAAAAAGACATAAAGTAAAAATGGAGCCCTTGCACCAACCCTTCCAAAGTTTAAATAAAATAGCTTTTTATCCTGCACAGTATACACATCAAAAGCCAATACCAAGCCTTCGTTGATGAATCTAACCACCCACAGGAACAGAATTGCAACAACCACATTAAGAAAGCCACCAATAAAAAGTGTTTTTGAAACATTATAGCGGCCAAAAATATTCATACCAGCCGCACCCAGCTCTAAAATCACCATAAATGCGATGGAATAGGCAATCCATTTCTCTTTCAGCTCATGATGGCGCTTTTGAAAAAGGATAACAATTCCAGCTAAAATACCCAATATCGACACCAAAAGCATAAACCAACGTTCTATCCTTGATGCTTGAAGTACCATATTATCTACCGCAGCCAGAAAGAAAAAGACAACCATAAGCAACCAGACCGACATCCAGTATCTGGTAATATAACCTCTAAAAATAAGGGTGAGGCAAATGCAGGAAATAATCCAAAAAATAAAATTGAGAATAAATGGCGGTGAAATAAAGATAAATTGAAAAATACTGATCACCAATAAAAGCGCAGATAGCAAAGGATACCTAATAACGAGTTGTCCTTCATAATCTTTTGTCAACAATCTTTTTGCCGTATAAATATGCTTTAATGACCGGAGATAAATAAAAGACAATACGGTTAGTCCGAACAATGATAGCAATTTCCCGATGTTATTTAAGGTATAAAACTCAAGTGTAAGGATACCTTTTATCCTAGAGAAACTTAAAATTTGTTCGAATGGACGGTAATAGCCTGGCTTATCTCCAATATTTGGAAATTCTCGCTGAAGTGTAGCCACGGCCATTTTCTGTTCATCACGTTCAATCTCATCAATACTTAATTTGAGCTGGTTAATTTCAGAATTGTAGTCGTTAAGCAAAAGCTGCACATTTCGGCTAGCAAGCTTTAGTCCGGTATCTACAGGTTCAATTTCTTTCGCAACGGTTACTAGGCTATGGAGATAATCCATCAGCTCCAAAGAATCTTTCGGAAACTTAAAAAGCTCGGCAGTGGTTAACAGCGAGTCAAGTCGAAATCGATACCCATTGAGGTCTTTTTGTCGAGCATCAAGTCTGTTTTTTTTCTCCCTTGCTTCGCCAATCAACTCATTGATTATTTTTTTTGTGGCGGTTAGGTTACGATAGGTTTGGGCTGTTCCTTTATGAACAAAAACCCCATCAGCCGCTACCTTATAATCATCTCTAATCTCTTTAAGGGTTTCTTTAAGTGCCATCGTGTCAAGACCCGATTTTATGTAGCTTTTTGCATTCTGCATCGTAAGCCTCACCTCCTCGAAAATCTTCACCTGAACAGCTAGGGCTTTGTCAGATTCAAATTCTGCCCTGCTCCTGGTTGCAGATTGTTTGGCGAATTCCTGCATTCGCGCTACGAAGCCTTTGGCCGAGCTGTCTTTGCGGATCGAAGCCTTCGTACGATCATTGCTTTGCGCAAAACTGTATGCGCTTAAGCCACATAAAAATGCAAGCAGAAAAATCCTAAATAACATTGGGAAATTCATAGTTGGGAGACTTAATTCAATAATACGGAAAAGGCCATTTTAAAACAATAAATCATTAAAAAAAGAACAAATTAATTTACATATACAACTGATTATAAGCTAACTACCCTCCTACTAATTTTTAAAATTAGATTATAAAAAAAACCAGCAAATGATTATTTTTGATTAAACATCCCCTAAAATGAAAAAAATCTATCTATTCATCATCTGCACTACAATTGCATTTGGCAGCATGGCACAAAGCAATAAACTAGACATTTTGCAAAAAACCAATGGCGAAGAACTTAAAGGAAAAATAATTCGCATTACAGATACCGAAGTATCATTTGTATACGCTGGAGAAAGCGCAGAGTACGTCATTAAGAAAGCCGACATCACAAAAATTACACATTCAAGCGGCAGGGTCGAAACCTTTGCTCAACAGCCGCTCCCTGTTGCAGAACGACAAAAAGATCCAGTTTCAATGACGGCGAGCCCAACAGATCATCATAATAAAATTGCCATTCTACCATTTACTTTTTTAATGGATAACCAACCAGGAGCCGACGCTATTGGATTAAAAGCACAGCAAGATGCTTACGGCCTGCTGAGTCAACATGTTGCAGGTTATACCATTTTAGATCCACGCACAACTAATGCAACATTGGTTCAGGCAGGTGCCACCAGAGATAAGATGATGGGTTTTACAATGAAAAACCTTTGCGATATCTTGGGTGTAGAATATATTATTGATGGAACGGTAACTCAAGCTAAGGGTTACATGACCAGCTCAAGCAGTACCAGTGGAAACACCACCATTAAAAGAGATGATGCAGACAAGGTAAAAGCGGCTTCAGGTTATTCTTCATCAAATAGCAATGCAGCTCAGCGTTACGATGTTAGCGTAAGCCTGCAAATTTACATGGATAACAATGCAAGCATTTACAATGAAAACCATAAAGCCTTTTTTAGCAATACAGATGGTTCCTACAGTGGACCTCTTGAATATTTACTAAAAAGATGCCCGCTCTATAGAAAGTAATCTATATTCCTTTTACAAGTCAATTTAAAAATTTTAAAGAAAGATAATTGCATCTATACTTCAAAAATTTTTAAGCGCCAATTTCATTATGCCGCCCACTTTTAAAATTTGTTTAGGGATTTTAAATCAAAAACCGGACTTTGAATGGCTCAAAATCCGGTTGTACCTCGAAGGATTAAATTACATACTTAACTGACTTCTTACGGTCTTAGAGCAATTGTTGATGACAAAAATAGCATACAATTCATATAAAAAATCTAGTTTTTTTTTGAAAAGTGGTAACCGTTTATGTTAAGAATTTAGAATACATAAAATGGTTAACGAGTTATAATTTGTTACGAACACTTTTCTTTTGATTTAATAAACTTCTCTTTAATATATAAATTCTATTTAAAATCTATTTTTTCTTAGCGTCCAATGTTAACCCAATTTCTACATCCTTAGAAATCACCCAGTTTTCAGGACTACCTTCTGACTTATAATTAATTCCCCAGGCAGTTCTGTCTATAATAAACTTTGCCTTTGCGCTCACGCCCGATTGGCTTATTACAACCTTTGCAGGGAAAGTTACATTAAGTGTACTGTCTTTAAGTGTTAAATTTCCACTAATCAAATAATTAGGATCTGGCAATAATTCCGATTTTTCGCCCTTGAAAGCTTCAGCTTTTGTAATGACAAATTTTGCTGTTGGCATTTTAGCTGCATCAAAGAAGTCAGGACTTTTTAAATGACCTTCAAGATCGGTTGATTTTTTATCCTTTTCTGTTACAGATGCAGGATCAACATATACCGAATTCATATCAATTGTAAAATCACCACCACTAAGCGAGTCCTTATCAACCGAAAGCGATCCAGTAGTCACGCTGATTTTACCCCATCTTGGAGCAAGACCACCTTTGTGGGTTGCTTTCCAACTAATAGAAGTTGATGTTGTATCGATGTTAAACACCTCACCCTTTTGCGAGGCAACCACCTGTTCACTCGTGGTTTTTGCGGATTCATTATTTTGGTTCCCACATGAAACAAGGAAAAAAAGGGCTGGAAGTGCAGCCATTAAAATTTTAATTTTCATCTCTTTAAATGATTTAAACACTGTAAATATTATTTTAAAACTTAGTCAAATGTATAAACTCAATACGTAGCTGTAATTGATGTATGGTAATAATTCTGGAAGGTTGATATCCAACAAACAGCTCTAAAAAAAGCAAAGCCTAATTTTGCATCATAAATTTCGCCAACCTTTTAATCATAGCCGCTAATAATATTGAAGATGTCTACTTGATATCCAGTCGCTCTACAAAATATTACCCATCAAGCGAACCATAATTTAGTTGATGTGAGTGCTCACCAAGTTCATGGATTTATTAAGATACATAATTTTCTAGCTGACCTTAACCATTCAATGACAACAGCCATTCAGCAAAATTCCATTTGCCAAAGGCATCTAAAAATATTTCAATATAAAAATATGCAACTTTGTTAATACTGTTGTGTCTATTATGCAAATTATTCTGGATAACGCGACATCGGATCGAAACTGAACCTGCTATTTTGGAAGTTCATGTTTCAAGCCGCAAACCATCATAATTCCAAACATGCACTTACATTATACACATACCAATGAACAGATTGATTAAAACGATTCTATTTTGTGGACTTACATTCCTAATTTTCAAGACGACTAATGCACTGGCTAAGAATTTAGATTTTAGCATCCATACCACAGGGATTCAACTAAGGAACAACTTCGCCCATGCAGATCCTGACAGTACACTCAACAAACCGGCACCTCCCTTCACATTAAAAAACCGCTCTGGAAAATCAGTTTCACTTTCTGATTACAAAGGCAAAATTATCGTAATCGACTTTTGGGCAACCTGGTGTGTTCCGTGCAGGGAGTCTTTTCCAGCAATGAAGTTGGTTATGGATAAATACAAAGAAGACAGGGATATCAAATTTCTTTTTATCGATACCAGGGAGGTCAGTAAGGATAGTCAGGCTCTGGTAGAAAATTTTCTAAAAGAAACCGGATATAGCTTTGATGTTTTATTCGATGAAAAAGGTAAAGATGGAAAAATGAATAGATATTATTTAGAATACGTCATGCCAGGCATCCCTACCAAAATATTTATTGATAAGCAGGGTATTCTGCGGTCAAAATCCATTGGTTTCAAACCTGGCCAAACAGCAGAAGAAGGTGCAAAAGATATTTCCATAGAGATTGAAAACCTAAGAAAATAAATACCTTAATGGGTAGAAGAAAACCTGCACAATGTACCGCGAAAACATTACTACTTTCCGCGGCACATAAAAGTTCGTCCTGTAAATCAGATCAAAGGTATACTAGGGAAATACGTTATTGTGGGTATAATTGGTCCAGCTTAAAAAGCTGATATCCCCACCCGGAAGTCCGTCGCCATCAGGATTATATTTAGTATGGAGAAAATTTGTTTCGGTGGTATCATAACGTCTGTTGGCGATTTCTATTCCCGGCCAAATTTTACTTCCAACTGAACAGCTAACACAGCTTGGGGGGTTGGGTAATGTATTATTATAAAATTTATATTGGTATTTATAACCAGCCAGCAAACGGCTTGAAGATGCGGTATAGATTGAAATGTCACCTTGTATAGCCGCAAGGTTTGCCGCATAGCTAAAACCGGTAAGCGCATACTGAAAATGGACGCAGTCATTGTGCCCGCCCCCGCATATTTCACCTGGCATTGCCCCATCATCCTTAATCACAATTGGCAATACGTTTTTTATGATGTTCATCCCGTCCTGATATACCGCTTGGTCATCAATAAAGATGCCGATAGCCATTTTCGCATAACCCGCCGAAACCGTCCAATTGTTGTTGATATTGTATCCAACGATATTGTTAATGTACTGGTTTTTAAGTCGATTGAGGAAGGTGACAAATTGTGTATTTTCTGAAGCGCTCCATGAGGCTGGCTGTCCGCCCACTGGCGTATAGTACTTTAGAATTTCAGCGGCAGCTGCAAATGTCGGAGCTGCCCAAGCTGCTTCAAGGGCAGGCTGGCGCCCTTCCGATCCGCTCTGTACATAAATCGTTCTAAATGCACTGGCCCAGCCATTTAAAATTTGTTTTGCAGCAGCAGCATATGAAGCTGTCCCGGTTTTTGCCCAGCGAAGTGCTAGCGCATAAGCCAGTAGCGCATCTCCCTTGAAACTGGTTTCGTCTGCGGTAACCACACCTCCTGCTACCCCAACATTTGCTTTATAATTGTTGCTGGGGGAATGCTGATTACAATAATTCAATAGATTTTGATACGCAGAAAGCCTGGCTTGATCGTTACCATTTGCTTGTGAGGCAATAATATCCAGGCTTGATTTGGTGTTTAGGATTCCAGGATGCAAAAATGTTACGGCCAGTCCTAATGCAGGGCTCGCAGATTCTTTCGTAATCGTTAACTGTTGTTCTACCGATTGCTGATTTAACTGATCTTTACTGCAGCCCGTGTAAATAAGGTTCAGCATCAATACCATTAGCAATGCTGCTGGATGAAATTTTTGTTTTTTCATTTTTTTAAGATTTGGTTAGAAGTTATCTGGTCTCCATCATGATTATTGATTTTTCATTATGTTCTTATTCGTGAATCCAAAAAGAAAAACAGTCCAGAAATACATCAATCAAAAAGGAAAACCTAAACACAAATAACAGTTAATTAATTGAAATATAAGAACATACAAAATCTTCAATACGCTTTAACAGCATTGATATTTTTAAATATTTAAGTAGACAACGTCATCTACCCCAATATTTTTTTTGAAAAAAGAATCTTTTGATACGCATGGGAAACATCAGGTCTTTAGTTTTTTAGGGCATTTGTAAGAGATATTTTCAAAACCAGTTCTTTTATCCGAATCCGTTTTCTATTCTTTTGCAATCTCAGCTAATGATGATTTGCCTCATTAGAGCTTGGCCAACAGCAGTACTTATTTCTCCCTCCCGGATTAAAATTCTTCAGATTATAAGAAAACAGTAACCAAATGCTTTAGGAAAGTTCATCCAACTGGATGTTGCAGAATTGGTCATGGATTTCAACGATCACCTTCTTTTATCCAATAGGGAGATTTAACCAATACATAACAGCAGCATCATATTTTTAATAACTGCTAAAATTTAAATGATTTTGCAGGACTTCAAAAACCGCCAACTTTGTACAGGGTATACTGAAAAACAGTGTGTCCGGAATCCATTGCCTCAAGGGGCGTCTCTTAAACCATTATTTAAAAAAATATGAAAACAAAATTATCAATCCAAAAACCGGCCAGAGTAGGAACTTTGGCCTTGTTATTACTTGCAGTAATCGTAACGCCGCAGAAAGTATCCGCACAGGCACCAAAAGTCAAAAATATTGTGTTGGTACATGGAGCTTTTGCCGACGGTTCGGGATGGAGTGCCGTCTACTCTATACTGACCAAAAAGGGCTATAAGGTAACAGTAGTTCAAAATCCAATGACTTCATTAGAAGACGACGTGGCGACCACTAAACTTGCATTGGATAAACAAGATGGTCCTACGATTTTGGTAGGCCATTCTTATGGTGGCGCCGTAATTACCCAGGCAGGTGACCACCCCAAAGTTGCCGCATTGGTTTACGTCGCAGCCTTTCAGCCAGATAAGGGCGAAACTGTGTTGCAGTGGGTAATGACCGCTCCACCCGCTCCTGAAGGCGGAATACTTAATCCAGATGAAAAAGGAATGGTTTATTATGATCTTGCAAAATTTCATGCAGGTTTCGGAGCGGATATTCCAAAAGCGCAGGCTGAATTTATGGCAGCTTCACAGGGCGCTTTCAATGTGAAGGGCTTTGTAACTCCACTTACCATTGCGGCATGGAAAACAAAACCAAGTTATGCCGTAGTTTCTACCGAAGATAAGACACTTGTTCCCTCAATTCAAAGAGCGATGTACAAACGCTCGAACACTAAAGTTACAGAGGTAAAGGGAAGTCATGCGGTATTTATTTCGCAGCCTGAACAGGTTGCTAAAGTTATTGTAGATGCAGCGACAGCTGTTAATTAACAGGAATTTAACAACAAGGTGAAAAGATATTGATTTCCAGTAAATTAAACTGCTCTGCATAACAGTCTGTTCTGCAGAGCATATTTTATGTACCATGATCTCCTTAACCAACTTTGCTACAGGCGTTTCAAGGCTGTTTTTCTGCAATGAAAATTAAAACTAAAACACAATGGAAGAAATTGAAAAAAAATACCCGGTTGAGAAGGATAAAGCACTTTCAAAAAAAACAAAAAAATTCCTTGCAGGGTTCAATGCCCTTGAATTGACCGCAGCAAATTTATCGGTTACTGATGCAAGAAAAGCTTTCGCTGATCTTCAGGCTTCGAGCGAAGTCGACTATTCTGGAATCGAGGAATCCGAACTAAACATCGATTCAGGTGGATATAAGATAAAATTAAATATTATAAAACCAGAGAACAGCAAAGGGTCTTTACCCTTTTTTGTTTTCATTCATGGTGGCGGCTGGATTTTAGGTGACTATCCGAGCCATAGACGATTGGTGAGAGATTTGGTAGTCCGGTCAGGCACAGCAGGGATTTTTATAAATTACAGTTTATCACCTGAAGCAAAATATCCACGGGCACTGGATGAAATTGCTGCAACACTGGATTGGGTATCAAAAAACGCTGATGATTATGGTCTCGACGCTACACGGATGGCGCTGGTAGGCAACAGCGCCGGGGCGAACATGGCAATCGCAAGTGCGATCCGGGGAATTGAAAACAAGGGTCCAGAGATCAAACTACAAATACTAATGTGGCCGGTAACAAGTTATACCACAGATTGGAAATCTTATGAAAAATATGGCAGGGATAGGTTTTTGACTGCACAGAAAATGAAGTGGATGTTCGACAACTATACCAGTGATGAGCAGGCGCTTGGCAGTATCTACATCTCCCCTGTTCTTGCAGACCGCAAGCTACTTAAAAAGCTTCCCCCAACGTTGATTCAGGTGGCAGAGGCTGATATTTTGAGGGATCAGGGAGAAAAGTTTGGCCGAAAACTGGATCAGGCTGGTGTAGAGGTAACCACCATACGCTATAATGGAATGATCCATGATTTTGGTTTGCTTAATCCTTTGGCAAAGCTGGCGCAGGCGAAATCACAAATTGCGCATGCATCCGCTGAGTTGCACAAATATCTTTGGACTTAAGTGTAACCAGACCTAATTTCTTACATAGATGAACAGACAATGCTAACCCTTCTTCAGCAGTTATTGAATTTTGAAAGTCTTTCAACAGTTCCCCATCACCAGTTGAATTGGCTGATCAAGCACAGTAAGATCAGAAAATTCGAAGGGGGAGCCTTTGTGGGTATTCAGGGAAAAAAAATCGATGGACCACATTTTTTAATCAAGGGAAATATTTTAATGTTTATGTATCGTGGAAACGAGAAGCAGGATCTTTTAACGCTGGAAACAGGCGATATCTTCGGATACCTCCCCTACTCAAGAAGCGATATCGCACCATTAAATGCACTTGCTCTCGATCAGGTCGAAGTGCTATCTTTTGAAACCTCAATGGTACGGGAAATGATCAGTTTACATTTTGAGCTTACCCAGTCATTGGTACATATCATGAATACCCGGGTCAGAAGTTACACCACGCTTCAGCAACAAAATGATAAGATGGCTTCGCTCGGAAAATTGGCAGCGGGCTTAGCCCATGAACTGAATAATCCGGCCTCAGCGCTCATCAGTGATGCTACAGCCCTCAAAAAACATCTTCGAACGGATCTATCATCCAATAGCGTCTTCGCAACGGAATGTTTGGAAAATATCCAAAGAGAAGACATAGATAATCGGCTTATAGAAATAATCTCGGGCCATCAGGAAAAAGAACTATCCTACAGAGAGCAAAATCAAAAGGAAAATTCCATCATTAAATGGATGGAGCGGAATTCAATCAGCTACACTGAAGAAATGATCGAAGTCTTTGCAGATTTCAATATCCAAAACGACTCGCTTGAATTTTTCAAACGGAATATTCCGAAAAAAGCATTGGCAGCCTTATTTAAACACCTGACCAACACCCTTATTACTGAAAAAATTGCCCGTAACATTCAAGTGGCTTCATCGCGAATAGCAGATTTGGTCCGATCCGTCAAAATATACACGCACATGGACCGTGGCCAAGAGCGGGCATATTCTAATATCCATGAGGGAATTGATAACACCATCCGTATGCTGGGACATAAAATTCGAGCCGGAAAAATTCACATTGACAAGCGCTATGCTGAAGGCGTTCCACCGGTAAATGCGCATACCGGAGAACTTAATCAGGTCTGGACCAATCTGATAGACAACGCAATTGACAGCATGCTTGAAAACAAAGAGGGATTACTTACGATTATGACCGAACTTGCGGGAAATAACATCAAGATTAGCTTTACCGATGATGGACCAGGAATTCCTGAAAATATTATAAACAACATATTTGATCCCTTTTTTACAACCAAACCTATTGGATCAGGTACAGGCATGGGCCTAGAAAATGTTAGAAGGATTATACTTAGGCATGGCGGATCAGTTAAAGTATATTCAGTTCCCCGCAATACGGTCTTTACAGTTTGCATCCCAATCAACTCTCAACAAAAAACAGGCAATTAAACCATAAATGAAATGGAAAAACCTTTAATTTTTTTGATTGATGATGACCCTCAGGTACTCCATTCAATCACAAGGGACTTAAAGTCCCAGTATGAAAAAAAATATAAGATCATCAGCAACAGTTCCGCGCACCAAGCTTTAGAAACTATTGCCGAATTGAGGAATCAGTCCAAAGCAATTGCCATTTTTATCAGCGACCAGCGTATGCCCGAGATGCAGGGCGTAGAATTTTTGAAAAAAGCTATGGACATTTTTCCAGATGCGAAACGGGTACTGCTGACTGCATATAGCGATACCCAAGCTGCCATTGAGGCGATTAACCATATTCAGTTGGATTATTACCTTATGAAACCGTGGGACCCGGCCGGGGAACGCTTATATCCTGTACTGGATGAACTCCTATCCGATTGGCAGGCTAATTACCGCCCTGAATTCAAAGGAATCAAGTTAATTGGTTTCCAATATTCGCCATTTTCGCACAAACTTAAGGATTATCTGGCAGGCAACTTGATTCCATATCAATGGCTGGATATCGAGAAAGATCCGGAAGCAAATCTGCTACTTCAACTTAACGGATTAAGTTTGGAGAATTTACCTGTGGTTATAACAGAAGATGGAGAAGTTTTTATCCAGCCAGATGTTTCTGCTCTGGCTTTGGAAATCGGGGCAGATACTGGAGTAACGACCGAGATGTATGATGTCGTAATTATCGGCGGGGGCCCTGCAGGACTTGCATCTGCAGTTTATGGTGCATCCGAAGGTCTTAAAACCCTTATAATAGAGCGAAAAGCTCCGGGTGGACAGGCAGGAACGAGTTCCAGAATAGAAAATTACTTGGGTTTCCCTTCCGGATTAACAGGTGCTGACCTATCCCGAAGGGCGATTAGCCAAGCCATAAGACTGGGTGCGGAAATACTTTCTCCAAAAGAAGTGTTATCCATTAGCGAAACAGATAACTATAAAACAATTACGCTACACGATCAAAGCTCGATCAAATGCCGGGCAGTTATTATAACTACGGGAGTCGACTATAAAAAACTAGAGATCAAGGGCATTAGCGATTTTACAGGTGCCGGAATTTATTATGGAGCAGCCGTAAGCGAAGCGGCTTCCTGTAGGGGGCAACAGGTTTATATTGTTGGAGGAGGGAATTCTGCGGGCCAGTCTGCTGTTTACCTCTCTAAATTTGCTAAAAAAGTACATATTCTCATCAGACGAGAAAGCTTATCGAATACGATGTCATCCTACCTAATCAAACAGATCGAAAGCTTGCCCAACATCGAGGTTTTAACAAACTGCAAAATCAGGGAAGCTTCAGGCCAAAGCCACCTGGAAGATTTGTTAATCGAAAATATTAAAAGCAAGAGTCTTGAAAAATACAAGGCGGCTGCATTGTATATTTTTATTGGGGCTAAACCATTTACCGACTGGCTCGGAGAGGCTATCGAACGAGATGTTAATGGCTTTATAAAAACGGGGCAAAATCTAAGGTACGACAGCAGGTTCGGGCAATTTTGGAAGCTTAAAAGAGACCCTTATTTACTGGAGACCAGTATTCCGGGTATTTTTGCAGCTGGCGACGTACGCTCCGGGGCAATGAACAGAATCGCTTCGGCTGTTGGTGAAGGTTCGATGGCGATTTCCTTTGTCCACAAATATTTAGCAGAACACTAACGCAAAATTTTAAAACGATGTCAGAAAAAAAGATTCTATGCTTACACATCAGGGAAATTAACAAAATCATGACGAGTAGGAAACTTGAATGCGAAGAATGCGTCAAAATTGGAGGCAAATGGGTTCATCTGAGGGTCTGCCAAAGTTGTGGAGCAACAATGTGCTGCGATTCCTCAGAATATAAGCATATGAGTACTCATGCCTTGTCAATGTCCCATCCGGTAGCCAGTTCTGCCGAACCGGGAGAGAATTGGATGTGGTGTTATAAAGATCAGCAGGGCGTAAACTTCGACTGATGTATGGGTAAAACCAACATCAGTCTCTATCTATGCTCAGTAACAATTAACCGTAAAGCCACACTGAGCACGGAGTTTTTCCAACATCATCATGCTTACATCCCTAAAATGTGTGATAAGAAACGCCAAAAGCTATTCCAATGTTTAATTCATATTCTTGAACACCAAATTATAGTGCAACATATATGGCAGTGTTACCAAAGTATAGACTACATGATGAAAACTATATTGATCATAGACCCAAACCTTAACCTGCTGGAAGTTCTTTGTCATGCGCTGGAGATGGAAAAATATGAAGCTATCGGTTATTCGGGGCACGAACTGGAACTGATCAAACTCATTCAGAATATAGCACCTTCACTAATCCTCATTAACCTTACTTTACCTTCCGATAAATCTATAGAGTGGTGCGGTCGAATGAAATCTTTATACCCTAACCTCCCCATCATTGCAATGAGTTGCGATGAAAGCATTCTCAAAAAAAAGAATCGCTGGTTATTCGACGGGAATATCGGGAAGCCGTTCGACCTTGCTTCATTTTATAACCTTATAGAGAGGCATACTAGAAAGACCTAACCAAAAACCAGTCAGATTAGAATCACCACGTTCAATACTTTTGCTACGGAAATAACCCTCTTGGCTCTCAACTGGTCGATCTAACTCAAAATGAACTGCAGTTTACAAACACTCCTGCCAGAACAATCAAGATGACTATCAAAATAATGATAACAGGTATAAGTCGTATGATTTTCCATTTTTAAAATTTCAAATGAACTTTATTCAAAATAAATCATGTTGGTAATGATTCAATTTAAGGTAATCTGGCGAAAATTTGTTCAGGAAAGTCTAAAGGACCTGCCGGTATCAGCTGCAGAAAATGTCACGGAAGCTGAACGACCAATAGATAGAGGTCTTCAATGCATAAAGGATTGAATTAACGCATTCTAATAAAATAAAAATATGGATAACACAATTAAAGGTATTCATCATATTACTGCGATTGCAGGTGATGCCAAAAGAAACTATGACTTTTATACCCGTATCCTCGGACTTCGGCTTATTAAAAAAACAGTGAATTTCGATGATCCCGAAACTTACCACCTCTACTATGGAGATAAGACGGGCACACCTGGTACCATTTTGACATTTTTTCCGAATGAGGGAATCCCGGTGGGACGACCCGGAACACGTCAGGCTACAGCCATAGGATACTCCATAGATAAGTCTGGTTTTGATTTCTGGAAGCAACGCTTTGATAGTAACGGCGTAAACTACCTCGATGTCGCTGAAAAGTTCAATGAACCATATTTAACTGTTTTCGACCCCGACGGACTTCGTTTGGAGCTGATTGGCTCATCAAGGGAAGATATACGCCAACCTTGGACATCTAAAGAAATACCCGCAAACAATGCACTGAAAGGATTTTACAATATAACTCTAACATTAAACGACTTAGCACCAACAGCGGATATACTAACCAAAGTATTTGCCTATCAATTAGTGGAGCAAAAAGATAATCTCTTCCGTTTTATCACCAACTCGGTTACAAATGCAGCAATTGTGGATATTTTGGTTTCGAAATCTGAAATTCCGGGCCACGTATCTATGGGATCGGTACACCACGTCGCTTTCAGAGTGAAGGATGAAAAGATTTTAATGCAGTTCCGGGATACGATTATTGGTCTTGGTCTACATGTCACTGAAAAGATTGACAGAAACTATTTCTACTCCATATATTTCCGCGAACCGGGAGGGGTTTTATTTGAGCTGGCTACGGAGAACCCCGGCTTTATGGTCGATGAACCGATAGAAACCCTTGGTGAAAAGCTGATGTTGCCCGAGCAGTATGAACAGTTGCGTGAAACCCTTGAAATCACATTGCCTAAACTAACATAAGATGGACGCAATACAGAGCAACTATTTTACCGCTGGACATCCAATTGAATCAGCTACCGGTGTACTCATCATGATTCACGGAAGAGGCGGCAATGCATTAGATATCATGGCACTTTCTGATGAGTTACAAATTGAAGGAATGGCTATATTTGCTCCACAAGCATTGCAAAACAGTTGGTACCCGCATAGTTTTATGGCACCCATTGCTACAAATCAGCCATCAGTAAATATTTCACTGGGAATGGTTGCTGAGCTCGTAACGCATGCATTAAATTATGGTATAGTCCGAGAGAGAATTTTCTTTCTGGGATTTTCACAAGGTGCATGCCTAATGCTGGAGTATATCAGCAGAAATGCAGGTAAGTATGGAGGTGCAATAGCTTTTACAGGTGGTCTGATTGGAGAAGTTTTGGTAAATGATAATTACAAAGGTGATTTTTTAGGGACTCGGATATTGATCACTACAGGAAATATGGATCCGCATGTACCACTAAAAAGAGTTGAAGAAACTGTAGCACAGCTGGAACTTCAGCAGGCAAATGTCAGACTGGAAATTTATAAGGATAAGCCACACACCATCCTACCGAATGAAATGATCATCGCCAATGACTGGATATTCAATTACAATCAGGTTTGAACGATTTAATCAGCTTATAAAATGACAAAGACATTCAAAGTCACACGCGTTTATACAGATGCGGAGGGCGAGAGCAACTTTCAGGAAGTTGAATATCCGCTTATGGATGCTGGGCCCATCGGTTTTCTTTCCGATCGGTTTCAAGTCAAGGAAATGATATTTAGAACGGTTAGAGCCGATTATAATGATGCTCATCAAGCCCCAGAAAGGCAATTTGTCGTGCTGCTCGATCTTGGTGTGGAAATCGAAACTTCACTGGGTGAGAAAAGGCAGTTTCAGCCGGGCGAGATCCTACTTATGGAGGATACCACCGGTAAAGGCCACCGAAGCCAAAACCTGGAGTACAAAACCAGGAACTCGCTATTCATAATCCTCAGATAATAACAACCGGTAATCCGGCATTACATTAAATATAGTCTACAATAAATTTCTAACGGATGATTCAGCAGATAAAGCGCAGCCACAAAGGACTTTTATCCTTAACTTATGAATATACTACTTTATTTGCATGCATGCTTGTGATGTTCCAGGCTTACTTAATTGCGCCTCTTTCGCCAAGCTTAGCAAGAGACTTTGCCTCACCATTGCCTGCGCTTGGCATTCCAGTGTTTGCGATAGCATTTTCTATCGCTGCCACAGCTACGGCCTATTTAAAAATTCATGTGCCAGTTCGTGGGTATTTGTTGCTTTCACTCGGTTCTATGGCACTAGGATGTTATCTGTTAAGTATTAGCGAGACTGCATTTTTTTTCCTCATAACAAGAGCGCTGGTTGGCTTTGGGACAGGTGCATTATTGCCAATTACGATTCTCCACAATGTTTGCCATACCAAAAAGCCAAAATCTTTAGAGCGTATCGTACCGGTTGTTTTTGCACTGGCCACGGGCATGACGTTTTCCCCCAGTATCGGGGGCTGGCTAAACGGTGTATTTGGCTGGCGAATGCTTTATCTATGTTTAAGCATAATATGTACTTTATTTTTAATTTTATGCCTGCTAAAGAAGGTAGAGAAATTTATTCCCCAAGGGATACTCATCGAAAATTCTGGGGATGTTAAGTCCTTAGAGCGCAATGCCGGCTTTATATATAGCTTTTCTTTTTTGACAGGTCTGTTTCATTCTGGGGTTTTTGTTTGGATCAGCCATTATTTCACTGTTCAATATCGCCTGAATGAATCTGAGATTGCAACCGAACTGTTTATTTTTGGTTTTCCGGGTTTTGCATTATCTTTTCTATTCCACCATTTGCAGATGGATAAGAAAATGATAACCTTTTTATACGCCACTATGGGGCTAACCATTTTAGGGCTTTTACTATTATGGGGAAATTTGTCGCTAGGCCTGGCCGAATGCCTGCTGGCTGTTATTTCAATTGGGTTCGGTTGTAGTCAACCATTATTTATGGGCCTTGTTAAGCTTCCTCAGGAAAGGCAAACGCTTTTGTCTCCCGCCGCTCATGGGACAGGATTTCTTTTTGGGGGCTACGGCATTGGCCCATTGGTAATGTTTGCATTGCTAAGCATCAACTTATCCACCGGGTTATTGTTTTTGATTTCAACTGTAGCAGCACTAGCCTACATCTCAATCCGAGTTTGGAAGAAAAATGGTATTCCAGCAAATTCGGTTTTTATTAGTGGAAAATAACTAAAGGTTTATGGGGTATCCATATGATATACATTCCTGATTTGGAAAGAAGCCCCATATCGCTAAGATTTTAATCCGATCACATACTGAGCCCTCCGAAACACGAATTGTTTTATAAATACAAGGTCATTTCAATTAAATCCCGTGGCAACTGTTTAATCAAGAATTTTTATTCAACAGCTTCAAGCCGAATGTAAATGGTTATAACCATCTTGCTTACGAGGTTAAAATCCTGAGATGCCCCTTCCAGCAGTGAAAATCAGCCATGGATCTATCCATCATGGAATGTATCAGCATCCACTAATCCACCAATGATAACTTCTCCATACCAACAGGCCAATTTTTGTTTAAAATATCTTCAAGGTATTTAATCTCGTCCGGATACGCAGTATTTTTGCGCTTGGCAAAATAAAGTGTGTTTTCTACTGGCGGACTTCCCTCCCATGCCAGCTTTATACCTTTTTCTGCGAGTTCTTTACCACACAGGAAATCGGGTACAACGGCAAAACCTTTGTTATTGGACATACACCTTAAAATTGACGCAAAAGAGGGCACCACATATTTTGGTCTGAAACTCGGTAATGCGTCGAAACTTGCTGACCAGAAGTTTTTAAGATATTCCATATCATACGCAGTGGTATACCAGATCTGATTGTTCAGCCAATCTCTAAGTGCAGGCCGGTTATCTTGAGAGAGGAGTTCTGCAAACTCGCTGGTATCCGTCTGGTTGCCACAGATTAGTATAATCTTTTCCGTGTTGAATGGCTTATAATCCAGGTTATGCTGCGTACCCTTTAGCGTGGTAAGAATCAGATCTAAAGTACCGTTATTCAAATCCTGAAGCATCTGCGGACAATCACCAAATCTGGTAACCAGGTTGAAAGGCAAATCTGTGATATTGGATTCCAGTACGTGCTGAAAGATTTCCATCGACATAGCCACACTGACAGTTGGTTTTTCAGCCTTTGACTTTCTACGGAAGATATGTTCCGCTTCTTCAAGCTTATTCATGTGGTCGATTATAAAGTTATACAGCATTGTCCCTCTTTCTGTAGCTACCATTTTCCGGGTATCCCGGTCAAAAAGCCGATGGCCGGCAAAAGACTCAAGCGAGCTTAAGTGCAGGCTAACACCTGGTTGGGAAATAAACAGGTCTTTTGCTGCAGCCGAAAGTGTTCCGGCTTCATAAATGACTTTAAAGGTTCTGAACCATTCTAGATTAATCATTGTTTGTTGGTTTAAGGTTTTTTATTAATCGTTCGTTACAACTTGTTGCAGTACCATGCCAAAAGAATATGTCTATTGGATGTTCTGCTGCTCAACTTATATCGCGTTGTTTAGCCAGTGTATAATGTCCCGTGTAACAAGTCCATTGTACTTGTCATTGAGCAGGTCATGATAATGCCCTACATACAGTTTCAATAGCTTATTTGAAGAGGATGCGTGTTTCTCAAAGTATTCACTTCCGGATGGCGAAGTTGCGCCATCCGCAGTACCATGAAGGATCAGTAGCGGGAGCTTAATCAAACTCATTTCTTCTTTAAGATATTCGGATGCGAGCAAAAGTTGCTGCATAGTCTTTGCAGGTTGCTTTTCATGGCTCAACAATGGGTCATTGTTCATTTTAAGCACATGGGCAGCATCTCTGGAAAAATCTTCATTTTTTAATTTGACCAAGCGGACATGAGGAATAAAACGGGCAAGAAATTTTATGGCCGCTAGAGCAAGTGCTGGCGCCGGAATTTTAAATGCAAAGCTTTCTGAGATCAAGCCCTGAAGCTTATGCTGATTTTTCACAGCGTAAGCGGCAGAAAAAACGCCTCCAGCGCTATGCCCAAGCAAAAAAACGGGAATGCTTGGATGCCTGGATACAACAATATTAATCAGGGTATCGATGTCTGACAACACTCCATGAAAATTAGGTATATAATACCTTTCGCCTTCTGAGCGACCCCTACCGATCAGGTCCATAGCATAAACCTCAAACCCCTCTCCGTTAAGCTGAGATGCAAAATCTTCGTAATACGCACTATGAGAATTGAGCCCGTGAATAATTACGATTATCCCTTTGAGCTGGCTGGGGCTATTCCAGTTTCGATAAAAAATGTGCTGGCCATTCTGGTTTGCAAATGTTGCAGTTTGTTCATTCTGTGACTTCATAACTAAGCACCAGTCAATTATGTGCCATAAATAATAAAAAAGGGAAAGCACACAGGATTTATTTTAACACATTGATTATAAGCTAAATAAAATAATTTTGAAAATGCATTTTGGTTTAAACATTAAAAAAAACTCCAATTTTTTCGGAGTTTCATTAATGTAAACTCTGAAAATATCGGAGTTGGATATTAAAGAAAGCTTGACCAGGAAATCACCAATTTGGAAGCTGATGCAGAAAAAATTCCGGTGTTGTGTTTTGGCAGCTCGGCCCAACCATGAACCTTTTAGTGATCACCTTATGTTTGAATCTTGATGCGATGTATTTATGATTTTAATAATACCTAGTATAAATAGCCTTATATACAAATTTTAGCATTGCCCGGTACTTTTGATATGCCACGATGACAGACCAGTTATGGTAGCGTACACTCACTATTAAGATAAATTTAATTGGAAAATTATGAAAAATCAAACCACGTATCACTTCATTGACATTAACGGTGTCAATATTTTCTACCGAGAGGCCGGACTGAAAACAGCTCCAACATTAGTGCTGTTACACGGTTACCCAACATCCTCGCACATGTTCCGCAACCTGATGGACAGCTTATCGGACAAATATCATCTAATCGCCCCAGACTATCCTGGTTATGGCAGAAGTGAACAGCCTCCGATTGCAAACTTCGAATACACATTTGATAACTTTGCAGAGATTATAACCACCTTGCTTCAAAAGCTGGAGATATCAAAGTACAGCCTTTACCTGATGGATTATGGTGCCCCAGTGGGCTGGAGAATTGCTTCTGCAAGTCCAGAAAAAATTGACACATTAATTGTTCAAAACGGTTGCGCCTATGAAGAGGGCCTGGAAACTTTCTGGGATCCATTCAAGGCATACTGGAAAGACAGAAATGATAAAGCAGCTGAAAGCACGCTCGAAACCTTTCATCAGCCAGATGGATTAAAATGGCAATATACTCACGGGGTGCCTGATACATCAGTGGTAAGTCCGGATAATTGGGAGATTGATCTTCGTCATCTTGAAAGACCGGAAAATAATCAGATCCAACTGAACTTATTTTATGACTACGGAACCAATCCACCTAACTACCCTAAATGGCAACAATACTTTAGAGACCATAACCCCGAAATGCTCATCGTTTACGGAAAAAACGACTACATTTTTCCTGTAAGTGGCGCTGAAGCATACAAGAAGGATGTAAAAAATCTTGAATACCATTTGTATGATGCAGGCCATTTTGCCCTTGAAAGTAAGGGGGATGAAATGGCAGCAGCAATTGAAGATTTTTTAGACCGTAAGGTTAAAAGATAATAAAGCTTCAAGGAAATTAAGCCAAAGAACTTTATACCCTCGTTTCCATAACATCATCCCAAATTAATATATGCGGTTCTTAATAAACACGAAAACCCCGCATGTACACATTTAATATCATCCTTAACTATTCACAAAATCAAATCAATATGAAAAAATTAATTCTGTTATCTGTTAGTCTTATAACTTCACTTTACGGATTTGCACAAAAGCCGAGTCCGCAATTATTAAACCCTACTAACCATACACTGGTTTTAATAGACTATCAAAGTCAGATGGCATTCGCCGTCAAGAATCAATCCATTGAAGTGCTTCGAAACAATGCGGCCCTAACCGCAGGCGCCTCCAAAATTTTCAATATTCCAACTGTGGTCACAACTGTGGCGGCAAAATCATTCAGCGGTCCTGTATTTCCTGAAATCAGTTCATTTTATCCGATTGCTTCTACAACTGTTATTGATAGAACAACCATGAATTGCTGGGAAGATCTAAATGCGCATAAGGCAATTACGGGCAAGGGCAAAAAAATATTGGTTTTGGGTGGTCTGTGGACGAGTGTTTGCATAGTTGGGCCGGCCTTATCAGCTATTAATGAAGGTTACACCGTTTATGTAATTACAGATGCCAGTGGTGATGTTTCTACCGAAGCACATGATCAGGCCGTTACAAGAATGGTTAAAGCGGGTGTGCAACCCATAACATCGCTCCAGTATCTTTTAGAACTACAACGTGACTGGGCGAGATCAGAAACTTACAATGCCACTACCGACCTCATCAAACAGTATGGAGGAGCATATGGAATTGGTATCCAATATGCGAAGGAAATGATCAAACATTAAATAATTATAAGTTATATAGGGACAATGCATCCGTTGTCCCTTTGATCAAAGCAGTTCATGAAACGAATTAAAACAACCCTATTTTTGATCATTGTATGTTCTGGAAGTATATTTTCCCAGCAAAAGGTAGACAAAGTCATCCTAAACGGTAAAATTATTACGCTGAATGATCAACAACCAACTGTTGAAGCACTTGCTATTGCTGGTAATAGAATTATTGAACTTGGAAGTAACCAAAGAATAAAAAAATACATCGGCAAAAATGTTCAGGTGATAGATGCCAGGGAAAAAACAGTGATACCAGGAATCTATGATTCGCACCTTCATGTGATTCGCGGTGGACGATTTTACAATGCGGAACTAAGATGGGACGGATTAACCACATTGGCAGAGGCATTATCAATGCTTAAAGAACAGGCATTGCGTACACCCAAAGGACAATGGGTAAGAGTCGTAGGCGGATGGAGTGAGTTCCAGTTCAAAGAAAAACGCCTCCCTACCCTAGATGAAATCAACACCGCTACAGGAGCTACTCCAACCTTCATCCTGCATCTATATGGGCAGGCATTTTTAAATAAGGCGGGTATTCAGGCTTTGAGTATTACCGGTGATACGCCGAATCCAATTGGGGGGCTAATACAAAAGAATCCAAATGGGGAGCCTACCGGACTTTTGATTGCCGAGCCCAGTGCATTTATATTGTATTCTACGCTATCAAAGCTTCCAGAACTCACTATGGAAGAAAAAATCAATTCCACAAAACGGTTCATATCCGATTTAAATTCTTTGGGGGTAACAAGTGTAATGGATGCGGGAGGGGGATTCCAGAACTTTCCAGACGACTATCAGATTACCGATATGTTATCGAAGAAGGGAGAATTAAATATAAGATTACCATACTATTTATTTGCTCAAAAACCGGGAACAGAATTGGAAGACTACCTGAAATGGATTGATATGGTTGATATTTCGGACCACCAAACGGATGATTCATTTGAAGGCAAGAAAACTGAATACCATGTCCAGGGTGCAGGAGAAAACTTAGTAGCGTCGGGCGGGGATTTTGAAAATTTCCTCAAACCGCGACCTGAACTCCCTCCGGCCATGGAGAATCAGCTAAAGGCAGTGATAACTGAACTGGTGAAAAACCGATGGCCATTTCGATTGCATGCAACTTATGATGAGAGCATCAGCAGGTTTTTGAATGTTATGGAACAGGTAAACCGTGAAACACCATTTAACGGACTGACCTGGTTTTTTGACCATGCGGAAACTGTGAGTGATGCAAATCTGGATCGTATAAAGGCATTAGGTGGTGGTGTGGCGATTCAGGACAGAATGGCTTTCCAAGCAGAGGGATTTGTTTCAAGATATGGCAAAAAGGCTGCGCTCCATACCCCCCCAGTCCGCAGAATGCTAGAGAAGGGTATACGTATTGGGGGCGGTACAGATGGTACTAGGGTCTCAAGTTTCAACCCTTGGATTGGGATCTATCAATTTGTATCCGGAAAGTCATTAGGTGGATTGAAATTCGCATCCAGTGAAAATCAGGTCGATAGAATATCCGCACTGAAAATATATACCCTGGGTAGCGCTTCATTAATACATCAGGACAATGAACGCGGCATGCTAAAGAAAAATTTTCTGGCAGATCTGGCAATTCTTAACTCGGATTACCTTGGCATAAAGGAGGATGAAATAAAAGATATTCACTCAATCCTGACCATTCTGAACGGTAAGGTTGTATATGGTGCACAGGAATATCAAAAACTTGCTCCGAAAATCCCAAGTGCAATACCCAGCTGGAGCCCAATTAACTTCTATGGTGGCTACCAAAGCCATTAAGAAACCGATATAAAATTGTAACGCTGCATTGAAGTCAAACTTTTAATTAAGTATTTGCCTTTTTTGCATTTAGCCAATTCCTAGCGTTCATGAAATCAGCGTATTTGCAAAAATTGCCCTAGAACTTGAATGAGAGTTGCGTATTAAAGAATTTGGAATTAGCACTATTGGGGATGACATCCCGTAGAAAACGACCTACTCTATAAAATTGATAGCCGAAACTTATAGACAGGTATTTGTTTATCTGGTAATCTGCACTCCATAAATAGGTTGTGCCGATGTAACGTGCAGGTGAACTGGAGCCTCCGATATTAAAACTTCCACCTGGATGAAAGATTCCGTCCTGAAGTGAATATCGCCAGTTATAGACCAGATCAACTTGAAATAAAAGTTTCTCACTTGGATGGAGTGTTAGGAATGGATGTATATCTATAAGGTTTGATGGCCCAATTAACGGATTAAATCCGAAGTATCCCCCTTTCGGATACAAAGGGTTAAAACTATTTAATTTTTTATCCAGAATATTTTTGTCGCCCGAGATGTAATCATTCCGCAGGCTTAATCTGGGTTTAAATTTGAGTTGCTTAAATACATAGCCCAGTTCAATTGCCATAGTCCATGCACTGATTTCATTTTGACCAAACTTTCCGAACTGGTAGGCTGTCTCGAGATTATATCTAAAACGGTTACTTTCTTTCCAGTAACGAATCGCAAGGGTATGCCGAAGTTCCCGACCCATCCCAGATTCAAATTGAGACTGCTCCCGCATCGCACCCAGATAGTAGATGTTAAAGTTACCGGTTTCTGCCAACCTCACGTCCGAATAAACGCCCCAAAGGTTTCCTTGTATTTTTGTTTTGTTATCAAACAGGCCTGGACGGATTTTATCTGCAGCTAATACAAAAGCGTCAAATTTTAACCGAGGTTTAATATAAGACAATTTCAATCCGGTAAAGTACTGTCGACTATTATTGCCATCTTTAACGGAGACCAGCCGGCCGGAACCATAATCAAGTTCCTGACGCCCAATCCTTAGCAAGAGTTTTAGCGCCGGGGCCGCCGAAAAATCGTAATCCAAAAAAAGGTTCTGAACATTGAGCTTATCCTCATCCGTAGTGGAAACTGCATTGCGACTACCGTTTTCAAGGCTGCTGTTTAACTGAACAAAAAACCGATACTTTTTTCCATAATTTACTCCGGCATGTAAGGAATAACGATTAAGAAAGGAGTGATTGAATCCTTCGTTGGCAATCCAGTTCTCATCCACTTTCACTGCCCACTCAGAGCGTATTTCACCGCCAAATGAAAGGCTAAGAGCAGGATTAGATGAAAGCTGTGAATACTTCAGTCGGTTATAGAAACTTCGGGTTGAATCCGACAGATGATGATAATCCTCTTCAAACCTAAGCAACATAAAATGCTGAGCCTGCATTTTTTTCGGAATGAACACCATAAGCGCAACGATAGCTGATAATCGGAATAAACATTTAACGCCGTTCATTGTGCCAATGGTTAAGTGATTATTTCGCCAAAACCTAATGCGAAATTCCTTCTTTAAGTTTTTGCTTCGCTCCTTAAATCTGGATTCTTCCTATAGCTTTTTCTAAAGCGTTATCCCGAGTTTCTGACAAAGCAAATCCCTCTGCCCTGCACACGGTCACGTTATCCATTCCAATAAAAGCCAACATAAATTTTAAGTAAGGGGTTAAAAAATCATTTTCAACATTCGCTCCTGAACTGTATATTCCGCCGGTTGTTATGGCAAGATAAACCTGCTTTCCGCTAAGCAGTCCTACAGGCCCCTGTTGCGTGTATTTAAAGGTAATGCCTGCACGGGTTACGTGATCAAACCAGGCCTTAAGCGTTGAAGAAATCCCGAAATTATACATCGGTGCGCCAATAACTACAAAATCTGCGTTCATTAACTCTTCAATGGCTAAATTGGAATGTTTTATGGCTTCCCTGTGCGTTTCAGTATGCTGCTCTACAGGTGTTAAAAAAGCATTTAGATGAACTTCCTCTAAGTGAGGGAATGGCGATTTGGTTAGATCTTTGGTGTGCAGCGTTGCTGATGGATAGTTTAATTGAAGCCTTTCGATAATAGCTTCTGAAAGTTTAATACTATTTGACGCATCCCCTCTTGGGCTGGAAATGATATGCAGGATATTGGGCATAATTGATAATTTTTGTTAAACATTTATTTAATTAATCTACGACCGATATCCACTATCCTAACTTTAGCCATGGGCTGATAATGATCTTGTTTTCTTGATCGTCTGGAGTAAAATTACAACGGCACAGCATAGCATTTATCACATTTAACTGATATGATATATTAGTTTATTGATGGCAGAAAATAAGGCACCTCAACAAAACCCATATATAAATTATGATCCAGTTTCCAACAACTCAGGCCTAAAGAAAATGGAACATCCGGATGAATTTTAAAATACTCGAAGTAGGACAAAAAATGAACGAATATACTCCATTATCACAATCCTGATAAGTTATATGATTTGCATTATATAAAACATGATGGGTCCCGGACTAATTTTGTTTTGCAATTTTACCCTCTGAACGATCATATATGAGACATGAAAATAAGGAGCTGGTAGAATATCCTTAATACCATATAAAATGAAAACACAGCATCAATCCCTTCTTACAGTACTGTTATTTGTCGCATTAATTTCAATGATATTTGCCTGCGGATCTCCCCAATCTAGAAAGGAATCGCAAACAGGCACCCTAAGCGAAATAAAAACAGGGGGCAGCAAACTTATCTCAGTTGACGGAAAATATAAGGTGTGGACAAAGAAGGTCGGAACAGGCAAAATCAAAGTATTGCTTCTACACGGTGGGCCAGGATTTTCACACGACTATTTTGAATGTTTTGAAGACTTTCTACCAAAAGAAAATATTGAATTTTATTATTATGATCAATTAGGCAGTGGCCTTTCTGATGCTCCTACAGATACAACACTTTGGAACACCCCACGGTTTGTTGAAGAAGTGGAGCAGGTTAGAAAAGGTCTGGGTCTAGAAAACTTTTACATTTTGGGTCATTCCTGGGGGAGTTTATTGGCGATGGAATATCTATACAAATACCAGAAACATGTAAAGGGTGCTGTCCTTTCAAATATGACAGGAAGCATAGCAGACTTTGTTGACTATAGTGCTGTGCTAAAGTCTAGGCTGTTTACAAAAAACGAAAAACAATTGTTTGATTCGTTGGATAATGCTAAAGCTTATTCCTCTCCCCGCTATGCGTCTTTATTAAATGAAAAACTTTATACTAAAGTAATTTGCCGAATGCCTCTTGAACAGTGGCCGGAACCCATAATTAGAACATTTAAAAAGCCCAACCAAACCATATACTTGCAAATGCAGGGCATAGATGAGTTTCATGTAACTGGCAACTTGGTAAACTGGAGTTTTTGGAATAAAATGCCCCAAATCAAGGTGCCAACACTGGTACTTGGCGGTGTGTATGACGAGATGAACCCGGAAAGCATGAAAAAGGAAGCACAATTGATTCCAAACAGCAGGTTCTACCTATGTCCGATGGGTAGTCATATGTCTATGTACGATGATCAAAGCAATTACTTCAATGCGCTTATTGGTTTTTTAAAAGATGTAGACACGCAACATTTTGCTGCGGATAAAAAATAGTAGCGGTTACGGTTATGATCTTATGAAAATAAATTGAGATATGCGCAGATAATTTCCTCAACCTGTATTCTTTGTAAAGCAGTATAATTTTTAGCCAATATTAAATTTTAGCCATGAATATTAAAATGAAAAAACTAGCCTGTCTTGCCGGAGTGGTACTCGCATACTTCACGATATTCTTTTCTGGCCAAATTAATTTTGCCCATTGCACCGAGAGGGCCTTCGTTTGGCTACAAATTTCGGTTGAAGACAGAAGCAGATTGGCCGGAACCGAATTTCGTATGAAAAATACAAATCAGTCAATCAAATCAGATTTTGAACTGCTTTACAAAATCCCGGAATGTACAATCCTTAATCTGAGTAAAAAGTAATCCATAACAACCACCTGTCCATTACGGAAGATGGTCAGAAAAAATATTCGTTGATTAAAATACATGCATGATGAACTTGAAGAACAAACAACCTTTTTCAGCGACTTACATTGGAGGTCCTACCGTGATTTTTGAAATAGGAGGCTTGCGATTGATGACAGACCCGACATTGGACGAGGCCGGTAGTTTTTTCAAACTTAATGAGAATATGACTGAAACCAAGCTTAAAGGACCAGCGAAGATTCCCGAAGGATTAGTAGATATAGTCTTACTCAGCCATGATCATCACTTTGATAATCTCGATAATGCAGGTAGATCCTTTTTAACTCGGGCAGGCGTAGTTCTAACAACAAAGTCGGGTGCAAAACGACTTGGAGCCAACAGCATTGGCTTAGCGCCCGGAGAATGTCGGGAATTCCAAATTCCTGCTGGTGGAAGTCTGTTTATTACAGCCACAGCTGCTAGGCATGGGCCAGCAGGTATAGAACCAATAACCGGCGAAGTTATTGGTTTTCACCTAAGCATCGAAAATGAAATCAGGCAGAGTCTGTACATAACAGGTGATACAGTTTACTACAACGAGATCGAAAAACTGGCCGAACAGATAAATCCCTCATATGTTTTTATTTTTGCAGGCGCAGCACGACCCCGCGGTCCTTTCAATCTGACAATGAGCACCAACGATGCACTGGACACTGCTGCCGCATTCAAAAACGCCATAATTGTGCCCGTCCACGCTGAAGGCTGGTCACATTATACCGAGAACAATGATAACCTGCGGGAGGCTTTCAATATTCTGGGTATCGGACACCGGCTAATTTTGCTCGAACCCGGAATACCAACCAAACTATTCAATTAAAAGCATTTTAAATAAGTTAATAAAGATGGAAACAAGACCACCTATACCCCCATTTAATCTAGAAACAGCATTACAAAAAGTTCAGCTTGCAGAAGACGCCTGGAACACTCAGGATCCTTTGAGAATATCTTTAGCCTATTCAGTTAATAGTGAATGGCGTAATAGAGATACTTTCATCAACGGTAGAGAGGAAATCGTAAAATTTTTAACAAAGAAATGGTCAAAGGAATTAAACTACCGTCTTAAAAAAGAGCTATGGGCATTCAATGAAAACCGAATTGCGGTCAGATTTGAGTACGAATATCAAAACGTTCAATCACAATGGTTTAGGGCTTATGGCAATGAGAACTGGGAGTTCGATACAAACGGACTGATGACCAAAAGATATGCGAGTATAAACGACCTTCCCATTCATGAATCTGAAAGACGCTTATAGTGAGCCTGGATAATCAACTGAGATTACACAAGAAAATACCCTTAAAGGAAAATTTAATTTCGGCATTTGTAACAAATAAAAACAATTTCAAAGAGAAAAAATGAAAAAATTCAGCATGCTGATGACTACGGTTTTGATCGTGGCATCCAGCCTAACGATAGCCCGTGCGCAAACGGTGAAGAGTTCCAGAACGCCAGTGCGTCCGCTTGCATCGCAAAAGCATTCACAAAGTTCAAATATTATGGAATATCGAAAAATAAAGGTGGAAGATACCGAAATATTTTATAGAGAGGCGGGTGAAAAGGCAAAACCAATAGTCCTACTCCTACACGGATTTCCGTCATCCTCCCACATGTACAGAAATCTAATCGCAAAACTGGCGCCAGACTACCACATAATTGCGCCCGATTATCCTGGTTTCGGGATGAGCAGCAGTCCATCTCCTGAAACATTTAATTACACATTCGACCATCTTTCGGAGATTGTTGAAAAATTTATCGATAACCTTAAGTTAACGTCCATTACCTTTTACCTGCAGGATTATGGTGGTCCGATTGGATTTCGGATTGCGACCCGCAGGCCCGAATTGGTTAAGGCATTAATCATCCAAAACGCCAATATGTATATGGAAGGAATTGGGCCTGATGTTCAGAAAATCGGTGCTTTAAGTGCGGCAAAGGATACTGAAGGCCTTAAAGCAGCGGCGAATTACATGATGTCTTTGGAAGGAATAAAGGAACAATACCTATATGGCGCATCCCAACCCCAGCGAATTAGTCCTGACAGTTATAATATGGATCATTTCTTTTTTGAGCAGCCGGGCATAAAAGACATCCAAAAGGTGCTTTTCAGAGACTATGAAAATAATTTCCCAAAGTATCCAGAATGGCAAAATTACCTTCGCAAGCATCAGCCTCCAACACTTTTGGTCTGGGGAAAGAATGATAAAATATTCCCGGGTGCCGGAGCGTCTGCCTATAAGAAAGACTTACCAAAAGCAGAAGTTCACCTCTTTAACGGCGGACACTTTCTGTTGGAGGAAAGCGGTGAAGAAGTAGCCGCTTTGATACAAAGCTTTCTGAAAAAATTAAAATAAAAGAATTAGGCCGGGCACATAAAAATGTCCGGCCTTTTCATTATTAAATCTCTTTTAATCTTTTGATTTCCTGTTCAAGCCGCTCTATATATGCTTTTTGCGGTTTTAAAAGTTCCTCGATCTCTTCAAGGGTATATTTTGGAACGATATGTTGTGGGCAGTTCCAGTCGTAAGCGGATATTTTGAATGTCAACATCCATTCCGGTTTATGTTTATATGCCTCAGGTTTCAATAGCTCATAAAGCCTTGGGTTTTTATCGATTTCAACAACCTCAGCTTTCGCATATATTTTTAGCCGTGCTTTCAGCGGGTAGGAAAGAAGAATAAGTGAAACATTTGGATTCCGGGAAATATTAGCTGCAGTAATGTACTGCCTGTTCCCTGTAAAATCAACTATCCCGATTGTACCTTTATCGATAACCTTAATAAAACCTTTGGGGCCTCCTCTATGCTGGATGTAAGGATATTGATTTTCCCCAAATGAGGCAATATAAAAGCTATCTATATCACTTATAAAGTCAATTTCAGAATCGGTAAGTCCATCTACAAAGCTTCTTTTTTCCATGCGGTCATAACTCAGCCGGCTACCAAGCTTCTCCTGTAGATTTTTAACTGCATCCGTAAATGCGAGCTGTGCGTAGTTCATAGTTTAAATTTAAGCTTTAATTTTTTTTATAAGGCACCAATCTGTCTAATCATTTGATTCGTAAATCCCCACTCATTATCATACCAGGACATCACTTTTACCAAATCACCATCTACAACCCTAATCATGGCTAAATCCACTATTGAGGCTAAGGGACTTTTTATAATATCGGTGGAAACCAGCGGTTCATCTGTTGTACCAACCACTTCTTTATACCTTGACGATAAGGATTCCTCTATCAAAATCTTATTGATCTCTTCGGCACTGGTGGGCCTTTCAGAAATAAATGTGACATCAGAAATAGATCCGACAGAAACCGGAACCCTAACGGCAACCCCATCAAATTTACCGGCATATTGTGGAAGTGCTTTTGTAGTTGCTATCGCGGCCCCTGTTGCAGCGGGCGCCAGATTAATTCCTGCTGTCCTGCCCATTCTGGGTTCTTTTTTCGAGGGAGCATCCATCAATGTCTGTGATGCTGTATAGGCATGAGTGGTGTTTAAAACCGCTTTTTTAATCCCGATTCTGCGGCCTAAAATTTCGATAATCGGACTTATATTATTTGTGGTACAGCTTGCACAGGAGAAGATATTAACCTTGCCTTCATCGGTATTCACCCCGTGAACAATTGTAGGGGTATCTTTTGTCGGCCCTGATATGACAACGAATTTTGCTCCGGAAGCCAGATGCTTTTCTGCATCAGCCCGGTTTGTGAATAGCCCCGTACTTTCGATCACCACCTCGGCCTGAAATTCACTCCAGGGCAAATCCGAGATTTCACGCACTGAACTGTAATGAAAAGATTTATCACCGATATAAATCATATTTTCACTATGCGTAACCTCACGCTCATAACGACCGTAAATGCTATCATACTTCAAGAGATATACTGCATTTTCGATACTCATCAGATCATTTACTGCAACCAGTTCTAAATGATCACTTTCCATGATTAATTTTAAAGATGCCCTTCCAATGCGGCCTAAACCGTTTATACCTATTTTTTTCATGTTATTTTGATTATCTATAATACCATATGATTGTAACTTTATGATGTAAACCTATCAAATTTATCTTGACAGAAAGCGAATTCAGCAATCAGAAAACTGATAGCAAATACTATTGAAGTGATAAATGGCAACAGGCAATAATTTTCGAAGCATCACAGCTAAACCCAAAAATCAGCAAATCGCTGCCGGAAAGCTTGCAACGATTTTACCTCAACAAAGTGGGGATTACAGCAAATGACAATCGTTTCCACACGATACCGAAAACCTATAGGGCTAGACATATTCGGTTCAGATTTTTATATTTTACTTTATCAGCATAACCGAAGCTTTGCCCCGACACTGTATATAAAAAAAGGAATTAAGTTTTTAACGTCTATTATCCCATTACAATCGGGTTTTAAAGGAAAGTGTGGGATAAAAACCTTCTTTTGAATATCCAACAGTCAGATTAATTAGCGCAGAAGATGCAGGAGCGAAATAGAGCCCGACTCCAATACCATGGTGTAAACGGTTACTATGCTCACCGCGTTCCCAAACCCTACCAAAATCATACATCGTATTCAATCCAAATTCCCCGGGAAGGATGTAGCTTAAAAACTCCCCTAATTTTATCCGGACTTCTGCATTATTAAACGCACTGTAATCACCTGTGAACCGGAATTTTCTATAACCGGTTAAATTATCAGTTCCCCCTAAATATGGCAGCTGAAAAAATTCTGGCCTTCCTGCACTGAGCCCTACACCCAGGCGGTTGCTGAAAACAACAGTTCCTGTTTTATTCAGTTTAATAAACAGTGTAAATTCAGAATTCAATACCCCGACACGACCGGCGCTTTGTCCGAAACCAGTCAGTAATTCAAGGTTTGATTTGAAAATTGTTCCAGACTGCGGAAGGACTTTCTTATCTCTGTTATCCATAAACAATTGGAGTATTGTGCCAATCTGAAAATTATTCAGACTAACTGGCCTGTTGGAATTGTTTTCCGCCAGATAACCATTAATGAATTTTTCTTTATTTTTTGAATCTGAATAATGAAAATACTGAAACAATGGTCCGAATGAAAAATTATTATCCGCCCAGCGCTTCCTGATCAAAGCCTTTAAGGTAAAGAGATCAAAACGTGCCCGGTAAAAACTAACTGGCGAAGATTTCCGATCGAATTCACTTTCATTCCCAGCGCCAAAATAATTGCGGGTATTATTTGGGGCATTTACTTTTAGATCGATAAGCAGATCATTGTTTTCTATAGAATTCAGCCACTCACCCAAATAATGCAAGCTAAATGCTGAAGTATTCCATGCATATAAAGCAGAAAATGAATGCGTACTTACAAAAGCCTCTTTCCTAAAACCCGGTACAGTAAATCTATGCGATACACCGATCATAGCGCCATCATCCACATTAAATCCGAAGTTAGCAAGAGTTAACTTTCGAGAATAAAGATTAGTCGCAAAATAAGTAAAATTAGACGTATCAGTAGACAATCTCGTTTTCAATCGGTGATTCACATCGGCAATATCATCCTGCGGCTTTCCATAATAAATTAATGGTTTACCCTTCCATTGAACCTTTACATGTTTTATATCAGAACCTCCAATCAAACGAACCTTAATCCTTGAATCACCCGATTCCATCAAAACACTGTCCTTTCCTTCCCGAAGAAATATGCGCAACTCTTTAGTGATCGACGGATCAAATTCCCGCTGAAGGATTTGCGCTGAGGCGCTCTCCCCCATTCCAGGCTTGGAAACAATAAGTTGCAGATATCCATTGCCTTTTTCCATCAGGCTTACCCGTTCATCCTGATCGCTGAGAGGTACATCCACAATTCTGTTAAAGAAACGGTAATATTGATCCATCAGATCAGGGAGTGCATTTCGGCGCATCTTCATTTGTTCGAGCAGTTGTGCCCTAACATCCGGATCCGTCGAGCCAGGAAGTTTAAGTAGTGCCTGAGCAAGAAGGGAATCGGTCATGACAGCACAGAATTCTGTAATGGTATTATTCCATTGCAACTGACTGATGCCGGAAAACAGCTGTGAGTTTAGATTTCTTCCCTCCCATAAGAACCAGTTAATATTCTGAATATTTCTTTCATAACCCTGCATCATAGGCAATAGCCAGCTAGACTGTGCCAGCCGTTGTATGCTACCATCCGAACGGTAAAAAACCTGATCCCGGTCACGTGGTACTGGGGTGTATTCAGTGCCATCTGCTCTGGCGTCTACTACCCAGCGCCATTGATCTTCGTGCCTATCCCAGTCACCTAAAAGTACATCTAAAGCCTTTGCTTTTAAATAGGTTTGCCAGTCTACCCGATTTCGATAACTGCTTGCTATCTTCTTTAACATTTTTTCGGTGTTATCCGATTTGCCCATAGGCTCCCGTTCTTCTAAAAGACAAAGCGTATTAGCAAAGTCCTTTGCATAAACCCCCAGCCCAGCCTCTTGCGCAACAACTCCGACGATGGGATTACTATGGGGAATCCCGGCAGCTTGCGCCAAGACAGGAACAACAAGGGCTCCGAAAGGGTGTTGTGCAGACATGTTATCCTCTAAAATTCCCAACAGAAATGTTTCCCTAAGTGGAGCTGGAAGCAAAACTGCAGGAAATTTCAATACCGACCTCAGCGTCCATTCCTGGCCACTAGCATCCCGTAGCCTTAGCGTCTTCGACTGATTGCCCCCTCCGGCTTGAATTGCGGTAAGTCCTCCCGATATCCGTGAAAGCCTGATTAAAGGAACTTTAACAGGACGGGCATAATCTTTTCGATAGTTTTCACCAAAAACCTTTCGGTGCAATCTGCCTACACGATCATATTTTGCCCAGGGTATTATGGTTACCGAATCCACCTTTTGATTCTGGCCTTTTGCTGCCGGAATGGCCAGCACGAAAGCAAGAATAAAAAAAATATATTGTCTAATCATGGCGATTAATTTTAGCATGCTACAAGTGTCCTAAACTGAAGCATGAAGGTCAGGTTACAGCTGAATAAATAGAAATAATGATTTTCATAAATGCTATTATTTTGTTGATAGATCGATATCGATTCATGACTCCAACGCACCATTTATTATAATTCTGATAAATACTATAACGGTTGTTTTGATGGCTTTCGCCAGCCTATGCCGTAATTTGAATACCCAAAGAACATAACATGCTTATGAAAATTTTTAGCCTGCTGATGCTGTTTACCATCTTGAGTATTTCTGTAATGGCTCAAAACAGCAGCCTTGAAGAACTTCCTGTGTCAGAGCTAAAAAAAAGGCTTTCCCAGCACCATCCGGATACGATGAAAATAAAATTAAAAATTGCGCTGGGAAGAGTGTTGTTGGTTAAACCAGGCGGTGGAAGTCTTGAAATAGACACTGCGATGAGGTATTCAACAGAAGCAGAGCAATTAAGTCGTAGGATCGGATATTCTAAAGGCATCATCAACGCCATTTTGCTGAGGGCACTCACCTTAAATAAAAAAAATGAGGCTGACGCGGGACTTAAAACTGCAAAACAGGCCCTAGCATATTCCATCAAAATCGGTGAAGAAACGGGAATTGCGGAATCATATATCGTAATTGGCCAGCATTACGCCATATCTAAGCCGGAAGAACTGGTTAAGAGAATGGAATACTACCGAAAAGCAAGTGATATTTTTAGAAAAACGCACAATTTTTATCGGCTTGCCTCTTCTTTACAAGGTGATGCGGAAATGTTGTTGTTAAACAGGCAACATATGGAAGCGATAAAAATACTGTTCGAAGCCATCAATGTTAATAAGTCGATCGGGAACAAGTCCATTCAGGGAATATATTGGCTTATTGGTCGAACACTGAATGAACTTGGAGATTTTCCCAGTGCGCTGAAGTATTCGCTTCTCGCAATTAAATCCGCCAAAGCAGTCAATGACACAACCTTAACTGTTGCCAGCATAAATTTCACGACATCGAGCGTATATACTTATATGAAGGATTATAAGAATGCGCTTCCTTATGCGTTAAAGGCCTTAAAAATTGCGGAGCATTATAACGATTCGGATTATATATTTACAATCTCCATCTCCACAGCTTTTAATTACACGAGAGTGAATAAATTAGATGATGCCCTGAAACTGTTGAGAAATATTTGGCAATATGCAAAGAATGATGCGGATTCCCTTTATATCATGACCTACTTCTTGGGCAACCTTAATCATGCAAAAAAGTATAAAGAGGCGGCATTTTATGCAGGCGAGGTCACGCGTCTGCTCAAAAAGATCCCGCCAGATAATTTTAACAATAGGATTACGGCATATAATTTTTTAGCCGCTCACTACATTGATACCAGGCAGATAAAACTTGCCTACCAATATGCAGACGCATATGCAGCAGTCGTCAGATCCTTCAATTTCCCTATAGGCATTAGGTCGGTAGAAAACATGTATTATAAACTGGATTCACTGCAGGGCAACTATAAATCTGCCATTAAGCACCACTTATTGTCCGAAGAAATAAAGGACTCAATAGAAAATGTTACCAAAGCTTATCAGGTATCGCTTTTGCAAATTGAAAACGATACGGAGAAAAAGAATAACGATATTGACACCCTCACCAAAGCGGGGCATGCTAAGGATGATGCATTGAAACGTACACAATTGATGCAAAAAGTTATTATGACCATGTCAGTTTTACTGGCCATTATTACTGCACTGATATTTAGCCGATATCGGCTTAAACAAAGAACCAACCGGAAACTTGAAGAAAGTCAGCGAGAATTAGACCAGAAAAATACTTATCTGGAAAGTATGAATACCGAACAAGAAAAGCTTTTGAAAGAAAAGGAATGGTTAATTAAAGAAGTTCACCACCGGGTTAAGAATAACCTCCAAATGGTTACAAGCTTATTGAGCTCACAAACAACATATCTTGATAATGATGCTGCGATTTTAGCTGTCAACGATAGTTTGCGTAGAATGCAGGCCATGTCGATGATTCATCAAAAGTTGTATCAGGATGATAACGTATCAACTATATTTATGCCCGAATATATAGATGAACTTATTCATTATCTTCGCGACAGCTTTGATGATAACCACAGGATTATTTTTAACCAGAAGATCGAAAATTTAAACCTGGATGTTACCCAGGCAATTCCTTTAGGTCTTATTATTACTGAGAGTATAGTCAATTCAATCAAATATGCATTCCTGAACAGCAAAGCTGGAATAGTTGATATCTCTTTAGGGCAAGAAGGCCCCGATCATCTGTTACTCTTCATTGCTGACAACGGAACCGGATTACCTAAAGGCATGGAAAAATCACCCTTGAATTCCCTCGGTCTAGACTTAATGCAGGGACTTGCCCGGCAACTGAAGGGAACGTTTCAGATCGAAAACAACAATGGCGTTCAAATAAAAATCAAATTCATTCATCCGGAAAATACAATTTAGCTAACTTTATATCATATGGCCAAGAAAGTGCTCATCGTTGAAGATGAATATGTAGTTGCAAATAACCTTCGTTTAATATTATCAAAAGCAGGTTACAGCATAATCGGCATTGCGATATCTGTAGAGGATGCCCTGGAGCAGATGCATAAGCAGAAGCCTGATATTGTTTTACTCGATATCATGCTGAATGGCGAACGCTCAGGAATTGAGTTAGCAAAAACATTAACCGCACAGCACATAGCTTTCGTTTATCTCTCCGCCAATTCTAACCAAACCATATTAGAGGAGGCGAAAAAAACAGATCCCTATGGTTTTTTGGTTAAGCCCTTTCGGGAAAAAGACCTAATTGTTACGCTGGATATTGCATGGTACCGACAAAAAAATAATGTTGAGGCAAGGCTTTTACAAGAAGCATCATTGCAAAAACAATTATTGGATATTAGTAACCGAAAATCTGAGGCGAAGCAAAAATTATTGGAGGTTTGTCAGGCAATTAGGACCTTTATCCCTTTTGATTTGATTGCTACGCGGGCTAATTCAGATAGCGGATATGCAAATTGCGGATACTTAAGGACAGGTTTCAACGAATACGAGCTAATTGTTGAAAGTGAGCTGTTAGAAGCGCTAAATCCAAAACAATTTCTGCTCAGAAAAACCTTTAGCCCCCTTAAGGAATCAGCAACCCTTCCGCATATCTCAGAGGATATAGTGATTAACCGAAATTCCACAATAGCAAGCGAAAGGATATGGATGGATTATTTCAAAATGGAGTCTAACCTAATCTTCCGATTGAAGATTGGTACCGGGACCGAATTCTTCTACAGTTTCTATAGCCGGCAAAGAGATCTATATACGCAAAAGCATGCAGGTGTTCTAAAACTTTTCACAAAATGCCTGACTAATGTTACCGAGAAAATGGTTTTCCATGTAACCGCTCCACATACTGGAAATAGTCAGGACATTAATGATGAGATAAAAGTATTTGAGCGTCAAGAGTTTAATGGTATAATTGGCCGCCATTCTCTGTTGCTCGCTGCGCTGGATCTTACCATTCAGGTTGCGCCATACAATACCTCGGTTTTGATACTCGGTGAAAGTGGTACAGGTAAAGAGAAAATTGCACGTGCCGTTCACCAGTTATCACCACGAAAAGATCAGCCTTTCATTCAGGTAAATTGCGGAGCAATACCATCCACACTTATTGAATCGGAACTCTTCGGTCACGAAATGGGTGCATTTACGGGTGCAACGGAAAAAAGAAAAGGAAAGTTTGAACTTGCAAGCGGCGGAACAATTTTTTTAGATGAGATTGGAGAACTTCCATTAGATATGCAGGTAAAACTACTTAGGGTACTGCAGGAAAAAGAGGTCAGTGCTGTTGGAGGCAATGCCCCCTTTAAAGTTGACGTTCGCGTGGTTGCCGCTACCAACAGAAATCTGGAGAAAGAAGTGGCAGAGGGGAAATTCAGGCTAGACTTATATTATCGGTTGAACATATTTCCAATAACCATTGTTCCATTAAGGGAGCGTAAGAGTGATATTCCAGCGCTAGTGAACTTCTTTGTTCATAAATTTTGTCAAGAATTCAATAAGCCAATCCCCGAAATCGAAGCAGCAATGATGGAGCAGTTGTTTGGATACCAGTGGCCAGGGAATGTAAGGGAACTGGAAAACATAATAGAGCGTTCTGTTATCTTAAATGAGGGAACAAGTAAATTAAATTTAAAGCAGCCTCTTACTGACATTCTGAAAAACAACCCACCTAATGTTGCAATCGAGTCATTGGATGATGTGAAGCAGATACAGATGGAGACCGAACGTGCCCATTTAATATCTGTGCTGATGATAGCCAGGGGCAGAATCCGAGGGCAAAATGGGGCTGCAGAATTGCTTAAAATTAAGCCTACTACATTGGAATCAAAATTATTAAAATTAAATATTCGAAGACAGGATTATTTCCCGCCCCAGGAGTCTTAATACTTAACGTTTGTGCAAGAGAACACAAAATATGTCCAAAATTAAAAATTGTTGCTTTAGATTAAAAAATATGTTCCCAGCTGGTTAATGTTCCTGCGTACGATTATTTTGAAGTGATTTAAAATACATACACAATCATAAAAATTAACAAGAGGTAAATTCAAAAGCAACTTGGTCTAGCTACATCTCCAGTGTTTCCTGTTTCCCTGCCAGTTCATTAGCTAAAGTACTAAATTCCATTTGTGAAGAAGCCTTTAATGGAAATTTCAGGAATATGGTCAGTCCGTTTTGATTCTTGATGCTAAACGATCCGCCAAGTTGTGCTGTCAATCCTTCCAAAAGGTTTATTCCAAGTGTATTTGCGTTGGGCAAGCTAAAATTCATGGGCAATCCTATACCATTGTCACTAATTTCCACTTCTACAAACAGATTTACTTTTTTAACGCAAATCGTTATGATGCCCTTTTGGTGATTTGGAAAGGCATATTTCAAAGCGTTAGTTACAGTTTCATTTAGGATTATACCTATCGGTATTGCCTGTGAAACATCAAGCATGAAATCTTCAATATCACATAAAATCTCGATGTTATCAAAATCATTGTCCAGAAAGTCATATAACGAATCAACCAGTTCATTGATGTATAGAAATAAACTGATTTGCGTAATATTATCTGATTTATATAACTGGTCATGGATAAGCGCAATCGATCGAACCCTGCTCTGGCTATCCAAAATAGCCTGCTGTGCGCTTTCGCTAGACAGATAAACAGATTTCGAGGCCAGCAGGTTCATTACAATCTGTAAATTATTCTTAACCCGATGATTCACTTCCTTCAAAAGCAAATCCTTCTCTCCAAGAAGCTGATTCTTGTATGATACCAGATGCTTAAGAGAATCATTTTGCTTGTCGATCTCCAATTTTTGCGACAATAACATGGCATTGCTCCTCTGCTTTAACCGGTACCTGCTAAAGATCAGCGCAGTAAAAATCAATAGCACAATTATTCCACCAATGGTTACGCGTTGAATAAGTTCATTGCGTTTCATTTTGATATCATTGATTAGCGCATCTTTGGTAAGCATTTCAATATGTCGATTTCTCTCTATTGCTGCATTTTCAATATGCAACAGGGATATCTGATACGCTTTTGAAACATTATCAATCGAATCTTTTATTGCTTTTTCTTTTTGGAAATGCAATAGAGCAGATTTTTTATCTCCTTTTAGTGAAACCAGCTGATAGTATCGATATTCGGCGGTCTGAATACCTTTGGCATAATTTACCTTGTGTGCCAATTGCGCATGTAACGCTGTATGTTTATAAGCCTTGTTTACTTTCCCCGTCTCGGAATAATAATAAGCGAGTACATTATGAACATTCATTATTTGTTGAATGTTTTCCGGATAGATTTTTGGCAATAGGCCTTCCAGTTCGTTTACATATTCTTTAGCCTGCTCAAACTGTTTAGCATAAGCCAATGTATTGATGTACTCAATTTTGAGTGCTATATTTTTTAAAAACCCGCCCGGACGCCCTTTCATTTCATCAAGTATAGCCAATGCTTTTGGAATTTGGTTCGTGTGGGTATATGCCGAGGCAAGCTGGTAAGCCCCTGCACGTACAAATCCTTCATCATTATATTTTTTGGCCATGCTGACCACCTCTTTGGAATAGTGTATGGATCGGTAATAATCCAGCTTCTTTATATAACTAGAGGCGATAGTTAAATTGATAACACATACTTGCGTAGTGGTATCCTTAACCTTTCTGGCAGTTTCACGGGCCAGTAAAGTATATTTTAAAGCGTTTTCATAGTCTCCCAATCTAAAGGAGTTTCTGCCAATATTCCAGTAAATCCCCTCTACCGTTCTCAAGCTTACTCCTTTTCCCAGATTCAACGCTTCAAAAAGGAATCTAAGGGCTTCTGTGGTCCGATCGGCCTGAAAGAGCATATCCGCGTTTACCGTTAACATATCCGCAAGGGAGTGGAAGTTTTTATTTTTCCTGAAGATCGCAATAGCTTTATCGTTATACCATATTCGGGTGCGAAGTTCGGCAGGTGAATTTGGACTAAACTGCTTGGATAGCATATGATATGACCTTGCCTCCCCATCGCTATTGTTATTTTGGCGAGAAAATGAAAGGGCGCTTTCTGCTAATTTTACAGCTGCTTTACCATCCCCTTTATCATATAAGGTTTCCACCCTCAACAACATAGAATTAATAATCCCGAAATGGTAATTAAGCCTTCGGCTAAGCGCTTGGGCTTCGTTAGCAAACTTAATCGCCGAATCTACGTCCTTAGGTCCCTTTGCACCTTTCAATAACATTAAATGCCCAATGGCAAGCTGCAATTTCACCTTGGTAGTATCCTCCTTGCTCGTAATGAGTTTTTGCCTCAAAACCGGCATGGGTAACTCATCCAGACGACTCGTCTGGGCATGTACGCACATTGCCGATAAAGAAAGGATTATATATAAAATCGAACGTTTCATATAATTGGATTCAAGATTTCCTAAATTAACGTATAAATATATCAATAACCGTCAAGATTTTAAATATACACCTTGAAATACTCGGGGCCAAGACGAACATGTTAACCATATTTATTAGTCTTCGCTACCTGATTGAAAGTAACACAAGGCAACATTACACCTACAATACCTTGATGAGGATGGGGATATGTCGATAAACTGCAGGCAGATGACCCCATACCACTATAAATCAAATTTAATAAATCATTAAATGGCATTCGGTGATGAATTCGGCAATAAGAAATTACACCATCTGAATTTTCCCATTAGGAAACCCTTCATTTAAAGAAACTAAAATAAAAGCCTAAAGGGATCAGCATCTTGTGAGTTTGTAAACAAACAATTGAATATTGAAAAATTATTAGGCTTAAATAATTGAGAACACACAAAAAACATGGATTACAATCGTTCCGAGATTAAGGATTTAACGATACCAAAAAGCTAAAACATCAACCATAAAAAGTTGAACAACGATTTTAAAACATAAATAGCTAACAATTGATGTTAGCTATTTAAAATTGTACCCTATCGGAGGATTACTTTGAACACTTAAGTGCCTTCTTACAGGTTCTTGGGCCAATCGTTGATGACCTAAAAAGCAAGGGATTCATTTAAAAAACTAATTTGTTTCAAAAAGTGATGTTCTTTGTATGAAGAATTTAGAACACAAAAACTTGACAATATGAATGAGAGTAGTTTTGCTTTTTTTCGCTGACAAGGACGAACCAATGAATTCGACTGGAGATTCCGCTAAGATTAATCAAGTCATTTTTGAACTTAAGATCAGAAAACCCAAATGTGAGTAAAACGTTTTATCCGATCCTTTGAACTTATCCTTGCGACAATAAGTTTACCAATGCGCATCACCTCTATATTCGACCTAACTCAACAGACACGTATTGGATAAACCGTAGTAGATTGATCCCGTCTCGCCAGTAAAAGATATATTACAACACACTATTTTGAAAGAATTTACAAGAACTAAAATTTGGTGCAAAGGGGTCAAATAAATTGGTTTGCGCACAAACTTCATTCGTTTGATTTTCAGGTTGCTTAACCTTAAAGAATCGATAAACATAATTGATGATCTATAATTTAGTGCCAATTATTGCTGAATAAAAATAAATAGGTTTTGTTAGTAAACATCTATCTTAGGTTGGGGAAGATAGAAATGCTCTCCGTTATTATTTGCCAGCGAGGTTTTAACAATCTCAAAATCACTACTTGCACAATACACCTGTTGATTTGCATTCCCGTATTGATATAAGTTGTTTGTTCTTATGTCTTGTGCACTGATTAGGTTGAAGCAATTTACCAAATGTTTTTGATGGTCAAAATAATCATCATCCCACATAGATAATAATATGTTTCCTGATATCGGAAAGATGATTTGCGCACCTTTCAGTGTCAAATCGCCAGCAATTGCAGGTATTTTCAAACGGTTGATAATAACAATGGGATTATCACTGGTATAGAGCAGATTTTCAGGTGAAACTAAAAAAGCCCATGATTTATTCAAAAGCCTGTCCTGAGTGGGGATTTCAGCAATAGTATCCACTCCGTTTTATTCCAAAGTGTGCAGCCGACTTTTTGCCTCTGGGGTTTGAGTCAAGTAGCTTAAAGGAGGTCAAATATAATCTTCTCTCCCAAATTT